>ERZ809477.6-NODE-6-length-31781-cov-6.884511_pt1 | contig 31781 bp, 40 predicted proteins | sample MGYA00521238_ERZ809477 | MGnify/ENA primary metagenome ERZ809477 (study PRJEB31581, sample SAMEA3312793) | metagenome | study: EMG produced TPA metagenomics assembly of the PRJEB8939 data set (Metagenomic analyses of Rumen microbiomes reveals... | reverse complement strand
GTACCAGCCGCGCTGACCGGGATAAACCTTCATGCTTCCTGTTTTCTCGCCGTGAACCGGACACCTGCAGAACCCGGCCGGATTCGGATTCAGTCCCAGCATTTCCGCCGCCTGTCTGGCCGTTACGCTTCGCTTGACAGCGTCGGCAATGTCAGCCATCGTCATGGTTTGTCCTCCCATTTCGCAAGCGTGTACGGACACAGGATGGACTTATAACTTTCCAGTGGCACGACCGTCTCAAGCACCTTGCAAAGTTTGCACTCTCTGGCTTCCTCGTTGTCCCTAATGCATTCAGTGCATTTGATCTGTGCAGCGTCCACCAGTTCCATCGCGGTCTCCTTATCCAGCGTGACCGTCACTTTCTGTGGAGTCAGCTTCGGTACAAGTCGCGCTTCCATGTCGGCCGCTGTGTTTTTGATGTTCTTCCACTGCTTTTCCGGGATCGTCCCCTTCATGTCAATCAGGATGGATCGCGCCGCCCCGATCAGCATATTCATCCTGTGTCTTCCAGCGGGGATCATCTCCAGTCTCGGAATGAGGTCGTCCCCGGCCTCGCAGAACGTGCTGACCGCGTTCACAAACCATTGCAGGCAGTGCATTTCGGTTCTTGTCAGCCGCTCCCGTTCGTTCTCAGGCAGGACGAAAGGTTCTTTCATGACATCACCTTGCCTTTCGCCGGAACCTGTGCTATACTTCGCTTGCAATCATCCTTAACCGGGCTGTTTGTGGACCCCCATCCACAGACAGTCCTTTTCATTTGTGCAGCCATTCGATCACCCGCTCCCATAGCGTCTTCTTCGGCTCGTCCAGCCAGAACCGAACCTGCGGCGACTGGTTCCACGTTGCCTTTTCCAGTGTTCCTTCTACCGGAATCGCCCGGTTCACCCGGCTCCAGTCGCGTAACCATGCATCGCTGCCGCGTATCAGCGGGTTGAACCGATACGGTACCGCGTCGTCCGCCGGATACGTTCGCTCGTGTTTCCCGAAGTATCGGGCAGGTTCCCATGTTCCCAACCAATCCATCTCTTCCACCTCCTTTCAGATCCGTCCGATCGTATGAGCGCTTCTGGACAGTCTCCGCCGGAACCAGTCTATCTGCCATGGATCGTCTTCGATCCGCCTGACCTCCATGATCATCCGGAGCAGTGCGGTCTCGCCGAAGGACGTTTTCCTCAGTTCCTCTTCGATCAACCTCATTTTCCGCTTCTCCAGATCGACGTTCATCCTGGGTGTCGGACTCTTGATGCCCAGCCACAGGTCGAACCAGTCAAGAAGGCTCTGGGCGATAATCGCCGCTCCCAGCAGGTGCCATGCATCCATCACCGGATCAGTCCCGACCGCATGGCTCCCGGCGTAGGTCTCCTTGATCGGATTAGCCTCATATACAGGAAGCATTCGATCATAGTAGGTCGCCGTGGCGATGTCGTTCAGTCGGTTCTCATACTCCTGACTGGAGATCTGCTTGATATTCACTCCTCTCGCATTACTCATTGCCGCCGTCCTCCTTGTGGATGAACTCACCTTCCAGTTCGCCCTCATGCTCCTGCCATGGTTCCCGGAGCATGTCGATGCTGTACATGCTGGCGATGCTCTTGAAGTGGCGACCGTTGATGACCGTTAATCCGAACGTTCCGTATCCGTCCGTATCGACGGTCAGGGAACAGCGAAGGTCTTCTGCTTCCGGATATCCATCCTTTTTCAGATTCTCAATGATCGCAGCAATGGCGATGCAGTGTTTCTTGATTTCACGTATGGCCTGGTCCTTAGTCATGAGTTTCTCCTCCTCGCGTTTGCGTTCTTAACAGTCTTCAGCAGCCTCACTCAGGATGCAGTTTTCGCATCCAAGAATTTCTCTGTACAGGTCCGTCTTGTAGAAGTAGAACCGCTCCACTTCCTTTGCTCCGCACACCGGGCAATCCGGGTTCGGGCAATCCGGCATACCGTTGTTCTCAGCGTCCCGGATCCAGGGTGCATCGGGTACCATTTCCGCTCCTCCTCTCAGATGATGATCCCGGCCGCGAAACTCATCACGACCAGCATCCCGATCGCCACAACCGGTATGCTTGCCCAGTACACGATGCGTTCCCGGATTTCGTCCCGGTTCATCTCGACCCGGTGCATCCGACCGGCGTGGTCCATAAAAACCCGATACATGTCAGCTCCCCTCCACCCACTTGATAAAAGCCTGTCTGGGGATTCTCAGCGTCTTCCCGATCATTGAGCAGTTAAACCCGACCAGTTCCTTTTTCTCCCGGACGGCCAGTCTGAGCGTCTGCGGATCGCAGTTCAGCACCTCGCTCACGTCGTCCGCTGTCACAAACAGCTTTTTGGACTCCTTCAACTCCTGCCAGGTCATGTCATCGCCTCATCTCTGATCTCGTCCTTGATCGTCTGAGCCAGCGTTATCATTCCCTCGATCATGTCGGCCTTTTGCTCTTTGTTCAGATCCGCCCGGATCCAGATGATCTCGCTGATCGCTGTCAGCGTTACCCGGTTTAGTTCAGTATCGATTTCGTTTGCGCTCCGGCAGTCCCATTTCCTCATTGGCTTCTCTCCTTCGATTTTAACGATCTGTTGTGTTATTCAGCAAAAAAAATTTGCTCGACAGGAACACCAAAGTGACGCGAAAGGTTCTCTTTGATGTGGTCTCTTGGAATCCTTTGACCGCATTCATACATGGAAATTGCTGCCTGAGTCGTGCCAACGGCGTTAGCAACATCACTGGTGGTTTCTCCGCGTTCCTTTCGCAGTTCGACCAATTTCATTCCGATTTTCATCTTGTCCATTTGATCTGCCTCCTTTCCTCAACGTTCTGTTGAGAGTATACTCCTGTAATTGGAACGTGTCAATAACATTTCGTTGTTTTTAATCATTAAATTCAACGAAATGATATTGAAATAATTTCTTAACATTTTGATGTTTCCCTATTGCTTTTTATAACGATATGTGATAGTATGTTCTTGCAACAATAAGAGATGTGAGGTGATTAAGTGCCAAAGTTGCGGTTATTTACAAATGAAGAGTTCGGAATGCATCTGAGAACAATGCGTAAAAGCCATAAAATGACTCAGGAAGACCTTGGAAAAGCAATTGGTCAAACTGCTGGTTCCATCGGCATGTATGAAACCGGCAAGAGAATGCCAGAACGCGATGTTTTAGAAGCACTAGCGGATGTATTTAATGTAGGTACGCAGTCATTACTATATGCAGAACCCAACCTTGACGAAATAGATAATGAGAATAATGATTCTAGTCATGCCCCACAAACATTCGAAGCACAGATCATTTCAAACATGGTAGACAAACTAACAAAAAGTCAACGAGAAAAATTACTGGTCGCTTTCAGTAATATGTTTGATGTAATGTTTGATAACGACAGCAAAGAAAGGAAGTAATGCTAATGTCAGATCTTCAACGGGCCGCAATCAAAGCTTATGAAACCATCAGAGACAGTAAAATTGAAAAGTTACCGATCTTCCCTCTTCAGATTATTGAAAAGAATCCGAACGTGTTTATCTTCTCTTTTACAGAAGCGTCCAGTTTTTACGGCATTGGCAAATCAGCTCCGCTGGACATCCTGATTAGCAAAAATATCGACGCGATTACAATCAGCAAGCAGTGCAACGGAGAAATGCATTATATTGTCGCCTACAATCAACGCTTTCCGTATGACATGCTCCAGCAGGCACTGGCAGTCGAACTGGGCCATATCGTTCTCGGTCACAATGGATCCACGCCAGAGGATGTCAGCTACGCGGAGGCAGTTTGTTTTGCCCATCACCTGCTTGTACCGCGTCCATTAGTACAGATCATCAAAGATGCAGGTGCTGTTCCGACGGTGTCAACAATCGGCACGATAACCGGCTGCTATGGCCGGTACATCGCCGGGATGCGGAACACGCCGGGTATACCTGTTCCGTCAGAACTGAATCGTGCCGTTAAAGACCAGTTGTCGAATTATGTAAACGATTATCTGACCTGCATGTCAGCGTTTGGACTGGAGGACGAATCTCCGGAAGCGAATTTCGGAAAATATATGGACAATTACGAGGAATAACATGCAAAAAACAAAGAAACGCGGCAACGGACAGGGAACCGCATATAAGCGCGGGACCGTCTGGGAGGCACAGGTCATCGTCGGATGGAAGGTTCCGGACGACGCGACGCGAAAGCCAATCCCGATCAAGCGCCGGAAAAGCGGATTCGCAACCAAAAAAGACGCGATCAATTACTGCAATACGCTCCTGCACCTGGACAAAAACGTACAGTCTGTTTCTCTGTCCAATCTGTATTCAAAATGGGAGAAGTCCTATGCGCACAGGGTTTCGTCCAAGACTCTGGACGGCTACAGGCAGGCCTACCAGCACTTTGACGAGCTGCATCCGGTCAATGTGGACGTTATCACGGCGATCGACCTTCAGAAGTGTATGGACAACTGCAAAGAAGGAAAACGCACACATGAGATGATGAAGACCACGGCAAATCTTTTGTGGAAATATGCTGTCGATGCTGGATACGCATCCAAAAATGTTGCAGCGAACCTGTATACCGGGAAAGGGAAAAAAGAATCCCGTGAGCCGATCACGGAAAAAGAACTGGAAATCATCCGCTCCGCAGTAGGCACGGAACCTTACGCCGATTATGTGTATGCTCTCTGCTATCTCGGTTTCAGACCGACGGAATTCCTTTCACTGAAAAAGTCAGACTATCGCGAGGAGAACGGCATCAAATATCTTGTTGGCGGCATGAAAACGGATGCAGGTATCGACCGGCGGGTGGTCATCCCGGCTCAGATTGAGTCAATCATTGATGAGCGCATGTCTGTGGTTGGTACGGACCTGCTTTTCCCCATGCTCTGCTACACCCGGCATCTGAAAGAACCGCCTCAGTTTAAAGGATACAAGCAGATGACGCACAACTATTTCAACAACTTCGTTTTTAAGCCTCTGATGGCCCGTCTGGGCGTTTCCGGCCGCGTACCGTACTCTGCTCGTCATACATACGCAAACAAGCTGAAAAGGGCCTCTGGGGACGTTAGAGACAAGGCTTCGCTCATTGGTCATACTGACTACGATTTTACGCAGCACGTTTACCAGTCTTCTCCCTTGGAAGATCTTAAAGCAGTTGTGGACACCATCGTCTGATGTGGGTAACCGTGTGGGTAGTAGGACTCAATTTCTCACAACTCTACACCATTATTTTGGCAAAGGAAAACCCCGGAGGCCTTGATTCTCCGGGGTTTTGTCGTACACCATTAGGGACTCGAACCCTAGACACCCTGATTAAGAGTCTTGATGAAACCGTTGTGTCATAAGGGTTTGCAGCCTCAATGTGGGTAGTAGGTGGGTAGTAGATTTTACTCTACTTCCAGAGGACGGACAGCATTATATCGTAGATTTATCTTCATTTCAACACAAAAAACGGCCCCGGAAAATCCGAAGCCGCCTTTTATATTTTCACCGGTAATACCCCGGCATCCAGTCCGGATAATGTCCAGACCATCCCGGATATCCTTCTCCAGAATACCCAGGCCCGTAACTGGTATACCGGCCCATGCCGTCCCGTCCACGCCGAACCCGTCCGGATGCGTCCTTATCTTCCCATCCTTCCGCGTCCTTCATGGCGTGATACGTGGCAGCACTCTTCAGCGCGTGGTACAGCTTATCAGCCTTTTCCACGTCCTGCACGGACATTTCGCCGGTCTCTCCGCTGTACTTTTTGTTGAGCATCTCCAGTTCCTTGCACAGGGCATCTTCCAGATTTTCGTAGCGTTTCATCTGCGCTCACCTCCATCAGGCGACTCTGGCCGGAGTAGCCGTCGGAGGGTACTGCTGGAGGAAATACTGGGTCTGGCTGGTCAGTGCATTCTGGATGTAGTTGTTGGCCTCCAGACTGTTAATCTTGTTGTTAAGTTCAACGATCTTCTCGTTCTTGGCATCCAGTTTGTCGGAGTAAATCTGATTCAGAATCCGCTCCACGCCAGCGTTCTGATTGGCCAGGATGTCCCGAATGCCGTCAGACAGGGCTGTGCGATCCGCACAGTTCTCCGCCTGCACAACAGCGGTCAGGTTAGCCGTCGCCAGCCGGTTATCGCAGCAGCATTGTGCAAGCTGGCTCTGGAGTCCGTTGAACCCCTGGAGCGTAGCGGTCTGTGCCGCGAAGTTCTGCTGCATGTCAGCGATCTGCCGTGCATTGTTCGCGATCTCGTTCTGAGCGAACCCATTGCTGATCGCCGCATTTACACCGGCAAACCCGCCGCACAGAGCCGTCTGAAGATCGCCAAAGCCGGACGTCAGGCTGTTCTGCACACCGGAGATCCCGGTCATGATCGCACTCTGGTCAAATCCTCTCTGCACATCCGCACCGACGAAACCGCCGCCGTTGCCGCCAAAGCCGAAACCGTTGCCCCATCCGCCGCCAAGACAGATCAGGAGCAGTATGATCCACCAACCGGAACCCATATCACCAAAACCGCCGAATCCACCGCCATACCCGCCGCCCATCGGAGCGACCGGCATCACGAGGTTACCATTTGAATCTGTCATTTTCTTTGATTCCTTTCGATTTATTTATCCTTAATCGGTTATGCGCACTCACCGAAAAGAATCAATTTTCAGCAATCAAATCGCGTTTTTTGGAAAAAATGTGCAAATTTCGCGATTTGATTGTTCAATTTCGCCATTTTGAGTTTCAACAACGCCATTTTGATCAGGAATGGCGATGTTACCGTCCCATCATCTGCCGTGCCATATGCACCATCTGCGGATTGACTTTCCCGGTCTGCTGCATCCACTGTAGCAGGGCATCCGGGTTCCCGGCTACGTCAGCCGGAGCATCCGGAAAGTATTTAGCAACCAATTGTTGTGGATTCTGAAACATCCCTGCAAGCTGCTGTACGCGCCCCAGGAGGCCGTTCGCCATGCCCATCGGCCCGTTCGCCATCGGAGCATTCCCCTGCCCAATACGGCCCATTAAAGACTGATAAAGAGGATTCATGCGTTACGCCTCCTTCGCTGTCGTCCGCTTCCCTGCCGTGTTCACGCTGCTGATCGCGTCCATCAGTTCCTGCTTCATCCGTTCCATGTCGTCCTTCCGCACGTACATGGTCATATCCGGCGCCATGTCTCCGCTCTGGGCCGGGTTGGTGCTTTTGTACTCCTCCAGCCGGTAATGTGCTTTCTGGAGCGGATTCGGCATTCCCATCGGATTGACGCTCTTCAGATAGATAACCGTGTCGTTCGTATCCCACAGTGCAATCGGTTGGTTCGGAGGCAGGTTGGCAGGCAGTTGATACGCCTTGGCTCCGACCTCGCCGTCAACCCAGATCAGACCATGTCCGGTCTGCTGTGCCTGTTGCGGCTGTTGTGCCATGCTCTGTTGCTGATAGTTGGGGTACATCTGCTGTCCTACGCCGCTGTATCCCCAGGATGGGTTGTATGTTGCCGGTAAGTAGTTCGCCATTTTGGTTTCCTCCTGTAAAAATATGTTGGTACTTCATCGCCGCTATCCCATGCGTCGAAATAGTCTCCAATTACTGCCACCGCGTGAGTGCCTGTCCCAACGACATACACTCCGTCCGGATACAGTTCTGCGAACCGCCGGACAGAGATGCACTGCGGACAGCTTTCCGGAAGTTGGAACCGTTCAAATCCATTCTGTTCCAGGTACAGCCCCCAAAGCCAGTTCACGCCCGGCATGGTGCATTTCTCCCGGCTCAGTTCGCACAGGTCATAATGCACCTTGTCCCAACTTTGCCCGGTAGCGATGGCAATGGCCCGGACAACGCAGTCCGGTTCCTCCCGTCTGCACGGGTTCGGGTTGGCATAGACCCACACTTACGCCACCCCGCAGTCACGCAGGATCATATCCACGACCTGTTCGTCCTCCAGCGGCAGGTCCATCAGCATCGCCGTCATTCTGATCATGTTGTAGGCGGTTTCCTCGTCCACATAGATCTTCGCAATCAGGCGCTGGATGGATTCCCTGCAAACGTCCCTGTACATCCCGTCACCCCCTGCCTACGCATGTATTATCGCATAGAAAAAGGGCTGTCTACGAGTTCGTAAACAGCCCAGTTTCGGTTCAGTTTCGGATCACTTTTGGTTCGTACCGATATAATCCACTACGTTTTTCATGGTCAGGACTAACCAATAGCTTACGATCCACGCTTGCATCGTGTACCCTGCAATCAAGCCTGTTGCCACAACTGCGGCGATGATTGCGAGGATGATAATCAGAATTGCGCTGATCTGTTTAGCGGTCATGATCCACCTCATTCGGTCACTTTAAATTGTAATTGCACAGCGTTCCCTCTGACATCTCTGTGCTACTTCGCCACCCCAATCATCTGCTAAGAGCAGAGGCGAAGCCCCCATAAGGTCACCTGTAAAGTTAGCCATAACTAACCACCCTTAAACAACCTTATCCATTGACAGTCAATGCTATCATAATTGCATAGGAGGTGATAGCATTGGGCGAAAAAGGTGGTCGATCTTTGCGTGGAATCGAAGAGCAAGGCTTCGTCACGCATAACATCAGTCTACCGCCATCCATCGAAGAGCGTCTGGAGAAATACCGCAAGGATGAAGATCGTCCAAGATCGTGGGTGATCCAGAAGGCTCTTGACGAATGGCTGAAGAAACGGGGCTATTGACGGTAGCCCTCTTCTTTTATTCGTTCCGGGCAATCGAAGCGTTTGCCCACATTACGACCTCTTCCAGCTTCGTAAAGGCAAGGTTCTTTTCCCGGCTGTCTGGGCAAGCACTGTCCAGCAAAACAGCAAAGCCTTTTGCCGTGTCCCTGATACACTGATAGCGGCTTGTCTGATCCCCCTTCGGGGCGTGATAGGTGAAGTTCTTCTCAATATCCATTCTGGCAAATCCTCCTTTATTTTAGGACTTTTAACATGTCACTATATACGGGTTACGTTCCCATGTGATTGATGGTGTGATATTGATCGGATATTCTCGCTGATTGACGATGGTGAGGCACGAACGTCTTCCGTCAACATACCCGGCATTATATGCGTCTTCAACTATCTTCTGGATATCGTCTGCGGTAATCACCACTTTACCATTCTCGTCTTCTTTCAGAACAATCGGCTTCATGCTTTCTCCTTTCTCACATTATGTTTGTACAGTGTGCATCGACTAACTTCAATGCACATTGATGTGCAACTTTGGTCACAATAAGTTACAACCGTGAGCAGAGATTTGCACCCTGCCTCGGTATCGTTGGCAAGACGAACTGTAACAAGGACAAGGCGGCTCCCATGGTACGCAGTGCAGTTGATTGAACTTTAGCGGCTGTTTCCTCTTCGCTCGGACTTTTTGTCGTGACCATGTTGACAGAGGTGAAGACATTGTCCTCGCATCTTACTGGACATTTAACGGTCATGTACAAAGACCGCACCGCAAACGCTATAATGCGGGTGAGGATTTGCACCTCACATGGGAGCATTGATACAACATCCAAACCGCTTGCTGTCCAGATGCTTCGAGGTATCTCCCTTAGTCTGATAAGCGTCTACCTATTCTCGCCACCGCATAATCCGCAAGCCCTACCCCCTCTTGCGGTTGGGTTGATCAGTATCCCTCCATCATCTACGTGCCACAGTAGATTTCTACTGCCGGAAGACGCCCTAACTCAGATCGTTTCTCGGTCACTATAAGTTACAGGTTTTCTTCTCCGATCCATTTTATTAAGCGTTTTCTGGCGCGTTTCCATCGTGCTTTTTTGTGAGTTTTGCGGCCACGGAAATTAAGTTGATATCCCAACATATTAATTGTCATATCGTTCTCCTTTGGTCACTTTAAATCAACTGCAAGTCCTTTATTGCTTCAGCAAGATAGTGACCGCAGACTTCTGCACCTTCTGCCGTCAGGTGTCCGGGGCCGTCAACATAATACCGATCCAATGCCCACGGGGCCGAATCAATGTAGTGACACCATGACCTTGCGTCACAGCACGTTTTCATATCATCCGCATGGGTTCGGTTGAACGGCGAAAGCCCGACAACCTGCACACCGGGATATTTGGTAATAATCCTGTCAAGCACAGCGTTGAACGCCGTCTGCCAATCCGCAGAAGATGTCCCAGTGTCATTATGACCGTGGTTGATTACGATCAAATCAGGGCTAACATCAGGCGTTTCGATGCCATTTGAAAGGTAATTGATAGCGGTAATGCAGTTCTTGAAATACCCGTTTGCGATGATACCCGTACTGCCAAACCCTGCCAAGATGGGTGTTGCCCACAAATATTTGCATGTATACCATCCGTATGATTCGGTTGCGGAATCAACGTCAGCTTCAACCTGTCCCGATGTTTCAACGCCGAGTGCGCGGACACCTTCGGTCAAAGAATCACCGAAGAACATGATTGATTTGTTTGCGGGTTCAATCCCTTTCAATGTCCCGCCAACGGATTCAACGCCGCCAAACACAAAACCGTACCCATTGATCCAGCAGGTGGTTGTTGAGCCGTTGTGCGGGATTGAATCGCAGACGATCCGCACGATATGCTCGTCCGTGTCAGGCAGGGAGATCGTGTTCTGCGTGATGTTTTTGCGGGTTTTCTCCCCTCCGTCAATCATATAGCAATAATAGACATCATCACTAACATAATCACCCGTCCAGTTGATGCTGATGGATTCTGTTCCCGAGACCTTGAAGCAAACCTCTGCACCAGCCGCTGCTCCAACCATGACATCATTGCCATTATAGGTGTATTCATACCATCTCCCAATGAATCCATATTCTTTCCCGTTTATCACTTTGTACTTCGGAAGTAATGTCCCATCGGAAAGTTCCATTTGCGAACCAACATAATCATACGCAAAATTTGATTTTGACATACTTGTCGGAACAATCCCTGTATATGCGATTACTGTGAACGGGTAGCAAACAAAGAACGCAGAGTCTGCGGAAGAAGCAGCAACCCACGCCCCTATAGACGGTGCACTTGCTAATTTATACTGGTTCTTGCCCTGATATGAAAATCTATAATTGCTTTCTGTACTCGCTGGAAGTGTTTTATAATCCCCACAATCGGTTTCAATCCCGTAAAATCCAATCAGGAGATGATCGTTTTCTTTGGTGTTAAAATCGATTGCAAATTCGTTCCAACCCACTTGAGATGTTACCGGGTACATTGCAACGATACGCATTCTCAGATAGCTCTCATATATACAGGAATCCGCAATAATGATATATCCATCAGATACGCTTGTCGCTTTTACTTTTACGCTTTCGATGAAAGTGTACGCAGGAATACTCCTGGGGCACAATACCCCATAAGGCAGTTCCGCTGTCTTTGAGTATTTGGTTTCATCAAGGAAAATATCGATTGATTGATATTTACTGCAAAAGGCATTATCTGATAATGCCATAATATCATCCTCGATTTTATCAAGTGCATTGGGTACATTTTCAAGAGGCAATGGGGCAACTCTGGTTACATCGAGTGATATTGTTGCGCTTGTTACGCTTGCGGTTTGGAAAATAACACCATCCACGCCATTGGGAACAGTAACTTCAACATCCGACCCAATTGCATAGTGTTCCTGCGAGACAGCTGATGAACCATTAAAGAAAAGCACACTGTTCGCTATTGTGTTATATGTACCCCCTATGTATCTAAACTTCCAACCGGGAGCACACGGTAATTTCTCTGTGTAAAGGCAATGCCATGCAGTATCAACGTTTAACGTGCCGTCAGTTTTGATGTATCCCATGGTGTCAGTTGATATTGTAATATTGTTCAAAACAATGCCCTGCAAAGAATCAAGGTCTTCGCTCACAATATCAATCTGTTCGGACAGCGCGGTTATTGATACTGGTTTCGTGCGATCAACAACCAAACTGACAGGATTCGCGGTCACTGTTGCGGTTTGAAAAATTACCCCGTCCACATTATCAGGAACGGTTACAATCACGTCAGACCCCATGTCATAGCGCAGTTGGGTTGAAGCTGTTTCGCCGTTAAAGAAAAGGACACTCTTTGCAATATTATTGTATGTGCCACCCCTGTAACGGAATTTCCAACCGGGGGAGCATTTGATTTTATCGGTGTACAAACAATGCCATGCAGTATCAACGTTTAACGTGCCGTCAGTTTTGATATATCCCACGGTGTCAGTTGAAGCAGCAATTTCGTTATTGTATAACGTGTCCGACAATGTCGAAACAGCATCGCCAGCCGCTTTTGCGTCTGCGGCTTCTCCTGCATGGGAAAGCGTAGGATCAATAACAACCTGAGAACCAGCGTCACCAAATTCCCACTCCGTGACCTTCCCGCCGCTGACGGTTTTAGCCTTGAGTGCCTTCCCCTCATCCTCGGCAGTGGCGGTACTCATGGAGCTTATTGCACTATTTAAAGTCTGTAGCTCTGAAGCAGACTTGTCCGCTGACCATACCTTTGTAGTATCGCCCGTTCCTGCCGTGTCATCAATCGTAGCACCGCCGGACTGAGCCATCCAGACCGGCTCAAGACTGCTATTCAGCCCAAGCACCTGTCCAGCCGTACCAGCCGTTGCCGGAGCATTCTGCTTCCCGCCGACATCCTCTGCCAGGTCGGCCACGGACACCTCGTTCGCCGTCCCTGCGTTGACCTTCAGATCTCCGGCGATCTCCATATTCCCGTCATAACCAACCCGCAGCGCATTGGACCGGCTGGACCCGGACTCTCCGTTCCCAATTGCGTAGGCCGTTTTCTCATCGGAAGTATACGGAATCCGATCCCATTCTTCGACTCTGAATGTCGTGCTTTCGTTCGCCGCTGTGCAGATATATCCGTTAAAGCCATATACGACTTTATCACCAACCGCGTAGGATGTCCCGGCGACCCAATCCGGATAAATCGTATCGGGTACGTTGTACCGTCCGTCCGCCTGCATCATGTATCCGTTCGCAACGGTGTAGAAGCCGGAAACCTTGCTTTGGTATCCGCTCGCCTTTGTGGCAAGTCCGTATGCTCTGGAATAATTCCCGCTGGCTTCACCCCCGTGCCCGAAAGCGATGCTCCCCTCGCCGGATACCGTGTTCGGCTTCCGGTCCCGGCTCAGCGTGGTCTCCAGCACAGTATCAGTTTTGTCTGCTTTCCCGGACATGTCCACAGTCTGCCACGTCTGTCCGCCGCGTCCGTTGCTTGTCAGCACCTGCCCGTTCGCCCCGGCCACAGTCGGTTTGTCCAGCTTCCCGCTTACATCCGGAATCTGGCTTTCCTTCGCAAGTTTGTTTCCGCCGGTGCTGTCCGTGCCGCATCCGACGTACACGTCCCCGGCGATCCGGGCATTCCCGGCCCAGTCCAGTGCGGCAGCGTTAGACCTCGCACTGTTCCCGGTTCCGTTACCGATAATCTCCGCGTACTTTCCGCCCTGGTCCGTGTCTGCTATGTTGTATCGACCGGACACACGCTGGTTGTTCCCCTGGGCGATGGTTCCCTCACCGGACGCAACTGCCTGAGTTCCACTGGCAACCGTGTTCAGCCCGGACGCGTCAGAAGCAAACCCGCTTGCCGTTGTGCCGCTGCCCTGCGCGTGGCTGGCATCCCCGATGGCGCTCGTGTACTCGTTCTCGGCATGGGCCGCATCCCCGCTGGCGCTGGTCGTGTTGCCCTCGCTGTGACCGCCGTCGCCGTCCGCTGTGGTCTCAATACCTTCTGCCATGCTGGCCGCTCCGCTGGCGGTTGTCCGGTACCCGGTCGCGCCGGCATAGTTTTGTGTTGCGGATGCACCGTCACCGAACGCCTGTGAGTACGCCCCGCTGGCGACGTTTCCATTTCCGAAAGCGATGCTCCCGGTTCCGGCGCTGCTGTTGGCGCTCCGGCCCCGGCTCAGTGTGGTGTCCAGAACAGTGTCTGTTTTGTCCGCTTTATCTTCTGCGACTTTATAGCTTTTGTCTGCGCTCCATACGACGCTTCCCGCCCCCATCCCGGCAGTATCGTCGATGGGAGCGTCGCCGGTATCGCCCTTTGGAATCCCGATATGGAACGTAATCACGCCGTCGTCGTTCGTCACGCTGGCTGTGGCGGGAACCCCGGCATCCAGTGATTCCGCATCCGCGCTGGCGTTCATGATGCCGTCCGCCGCGTTCTCAGCACCCGTCCGGGCCTCCTCCGCTCCCTGCTGGGCTTCCTGTGCCGCCTCAACCCCGCTGTTCAGTGCCGCGATGGCCTGCGTAATAACGCTCTGCTCCTGCGGTGTCGGTTCCTGGTCGTTGGTCTTTCCCCGGCTGCGTACCGGAGTCTCGATCACGTATTTTGTTTCCCCATCGCTGGCTGTGTCATGCAAAAAAAGCCATGCCGTTACCGTCCCGTACCGCTCCAGGCACACGTTCGGAATATCGACCTCTCCGTCCGTCCCGATCCGGGTGATCGCCTGTCCGTTTCCGATGGAGAAATGCATTTCAAAGCTGTCCGGAAGCAGGTCTCCGAAATCTTCCAGCCGAAGGACCTGCCCGTAGTCGTACTGGTATGCGGGGCGGGTCTTGGTATACCCGCCGCCGTCATACGCAGCGACAATGATATGATTGTCCGTCATAATCCAACCTCCTTGCTCGTCCGCCTCCCGCGCAATCCGCAAAAAGCGATTTGTTTTTTATCGTCATATATCCACGTCGAAGTGCTTGAAGATTGTCCTGGAGTCCCGCTGGATGATGCGTTTGATCTGGCTCACGGACAGGTCGTAAATTTCGCTTAAACGTTCTATGCTCACATTGTTGACAAGCCTGTCCGTCATGATCTGCCTGTCGCGTTCGCTGTGGATATATTCTGCAATGATCTCACGGACCCGACTGTTCGTGTACTCCATCGGCCACCTCCGTCATGGTCGGTCGGGTCAGTCTGTCCAGCGTATCCAGCCAGTTTTTCTCGCGTATGGTATACCCGTGTACAAATACGAGGATAGTGATGATAAACGTGATGCATACGGTCACAAGGGCAATCAGCAACCGGCGGTTGGCAAAGCCCATGTGGTGCAGCATGTTCTCGACCTCAAAAAAAGAGTATTTCCGGCTTTCCTTTTCATCCGTCGTCATGTTAAGCATCCTCCCCACCCTCGATGTGCAGTTCCTTCACGGCGGCTTCAATCGCAGCATCAACAGCCATACAATCCACTTCATAGCCCTTCTCCTTCAGCAGATCGATCACGTACTGTTTCTTCTCCTCGCCATGCCCAGCCTTGTAAAGTTGTTCTGCCGCGAACACCCCGACCCGGACGATACTCAGGAACATATCGTACTGCCGGTCATCCATCTGGCCCTTAATCCACGGGATCACGTACCGTGCAACCAGCGCCCCGATCAGGGTTATCACCGCCACCATGATCTGTGTCAGGTTGATTGTCATCCGTTTTCAGCCTCCTTTTCTTCGTCCTTGTCCTTACCTTCGCCGGACCGCATCTGGAAGTATCCCAGCGCTATTTTTTCCGATATGCTGTTTCCTTGATATCCAAGGACATTTATCATTGCGATATCGTCCAACCCGCGCAGGATAGCTGTCATAGCATCTCCAACTTCCGGCTTGAGCCAGACGGCGAGGACGGACCATAACCGGATCACGCCCCAGAAGATCATGACCGCCGTGATCAGTTTTTTGGAAAACTGCACGTAGGGTTTCACAGTCTGCCTCGCCATCTGTCCCTCCGTCAAGCGCCCTTGCGCTCCAGTTGTGCGACCTTTTCCTCCAGTACGGGAACGCGCCGTGCGAACTCGTTATGCTCCCGTACTTCCCGTGTCAGTTCCTCGATCTTCGTATCCGTCACCGCGATCCGCTTCTCCAGTTTGGAATCCAGCTGGAGGTCGGCAATCTCGCTCTGTTTTTCCAGCTTGGTCATCATGTCCTTACTGCTTGCCTTGGTGATCAAAAATTGTCCGATGATGGCACACACCCCGGTAATCAGTGCCACGATTACAGCGTCCGACATTGGAATCATCCCCTCCCTGTGATGGAGCCGATGATTTCAATCTGCTCCTCGATGGTCTTCAGTGCCTGGTCGATCTGTGCCTGCTCTTCCGCTGTGAGCGTCTCTGTTTCTCCGCCCTGTCCATCGTACTCGATGTAGTTGCTCATCATATATCCAACTTTACCGTTGTATTCGATCTCGCACCATTGCCCCTGATCGCTGATTACGTCGATTTTCGCCCCGACCGGCACCTTTTCGACGACATCCGCCGTTTTGCTTGCATTTTTGCGCATATTTACGCTGCTGCCGCTGGCTCCGGCGGGGAGTACAACCCTCGCGTCCATCCTGTCACCACTCTCCTCTGCTTTTCCGTAGTCTACATATTTCAGTTCCGCCACACAGTCCCATCCGTGCTTCCCGGTCATCTCGTCCCGGCAGAACCCGTATGACGTTCCCTTCGCGTTCAGCACGTACCGCGTGTCCTCATCCACCAGCCCGATGTGGTAGTAATCCCTCAGATCGCCGTTGTACGCGTTCCCGCCGATCTTGTATTTGTCCGGCAGGGCGTACCCGTTCTCCCCCGCTTCCTTGTACTTGAACGCGGCCATACCGGGTTTCGCCTTGCTGACCGGGAGCATCTTCCCGACGATGTAGTTCCGGGCGATGGCGTTGCTGCCGTTGGGATAGGCGATCCCAAACTGTTTGAAAGCGTATACAAACGCGCCGGAGCAGTCAACGCAGCCCTGCTCATGGTGTCCCCATTCGTACTTCCAGTGCTCACGGTACATCTTCGTGAACACGGCGATCAGGTCGTTAACAGGTACCTTCACGATGACCATCCTCCTCGTCCTCCGTATTCATCGATGCAAGCGCGTGGAAGAAAGCGCCCAGGAACGCCCCGATGAAGCATCCGATGATAAACTGGATCATCCGCACCTCCGAATTGATTGGTCACTTTAAGCTTCTTCCGCTTTCTGATCGCGGATCCACGCGACAAATCCGGCACATGCTGCCTTGAATTGGGGAATCGTATTCTTCGCAATCACCCGGTGACCGGCTTTATTCGGATGCGTGGTTGAAGAGGCCCGGTCCTGCGCAAATGTATCATAATAATTGTATCTGTTTAACCCGCTGCAATACAAATCAACAATCGGACTTGTATACAATCCGGCAATTTCACGGATCGCTTCATTGAAATCCTGCATGGTAAGGCCGCTGTCTGTATTCCGGTTGGTCTGGTAATTCGTTATATATGGTCTTCTCGTAAAAAATCCGGTACAGCAAATTGCAAGTGCGCTTTTATATTTGATGTGCAGACGGCATAACAGCGTCGCGTATGCCTCGCGGAAGGTCGTAACGGCTACGGTTGATTCATCAGATGGATTCGGAAACTCCGTATGTCCGTCATATGTCCCGATATCGGAAGCGTTTTCCATATAAGTCCAGTCGTTTGTTCCGCCTGCGATAATGACAATGTCCGGGTTGACGGGTTTCACGTAATCACCGACCGCTGGTGTATATGATGGAAGGAACGGAGAAGTTCTGATCGTGCCGATATTCTCGTTTGTCAGCTGAATTACACCGTCGGATTCGTCGTCCTGTGTAGTCTGCACATACGCATGGAGCCGCTGGCACCTGCTTGTATCGCACATTGGCGTTCTTTCCGTTACTTCTCCGTCGTCATCGACGCTCGTGCGTACCCCTTTTGTAATGCACGATCCGCTCCACGCGTCGATAATCAACGGCGTTCCGCCAAGTGCGGTGATGACCTGATACCACCACATATCTTCCGGTGCAGAAACGTCGCTGTGCGACTTTGGATAGTAAGGTGCGTTCCCGCTCGGAACATATCCGGACAATGCGCTGATGGAATCGCCAAGAAGCGATACATACAATCCGTTCCACGGAAGCTCGTTTTCCGAAGCCGGAATCACAATTGCCCAGTAATCAAACATGGTACGGTTGCTTGTGTTCATCACGACATATGCGCTTCCGGGACATGCTCTCAGCGTGCGTTCGCCGCCGTAGTTCGCGATTGGTGCTTTTTGAAGGATGACATAATTCTCATCCAGAAATGCCCAGTTTCGGTACGTAGTCGATCCGTTATACATGCTGTATTTCAGTGTGTCCCCGCCTTTGATGGGCATGATGCAGCAAGCGTAATTCTGCAATGCGGTTGTGGACGCATTCGGAACAGGCGTAACAACATCGCCAACCGATCCAAGCGCAATGCCGCCCTGCTGATACGTAGCAAATGTAACCCCTGTCAGCTGATGAATGCTGTCAAGCATACGTTTTTCAATTTTATTTTCACCTTTGGTAACAACGTAAACAGCGCCGTCTGTGGCCAATACATTACACACGAGATATGCCGCGTTTTCCGGTGCCACCAGATCAATGTTAATCACATTGACGCTTGCGGTGGAAATCTTTGTCCCGTCGCTCCGGAGGAATGCATATGGCCTGTAAGTAGATGTTCCGGAATCGATGTTTACATGGAATTTGTCACCCGCCTGGCATGGAATAATACAGTATTTCCATGGTGCATTTGTCGGTTGCTCCAGCGTATCTTCATCGATATTCACAACATCATCGGAAGTATTTATCGCTTTATTATCATTGTATTTGAAGATATACTTCGTAAGTCCGAATTCATCCAGAACAAATTCAGCCTGCTCTTGCTGTAATTGCGCCGTCAAATATTGGTCCGTGGCATCCTGCAACTCAATCCGTACTTTCAGATCGGTGCATGTAATCAGACGGGATATATATACTCTGATTTGAACTTGATCATCTTTGGCCAGATAGATGCTTTCGTTTTCTGTTTCTCCAATACCGATGACGACCTCGTTTAAAATATCAAGATTGGGAGAGGCAATAATCCGAATTGTAATATTACCGGCACCTTCTCCGGCATCTCTGGTACCGCTGAGAATCGATGCTTTTAATTTATAAGCTCGTCCGGAAATAAGTTTCAATGGAAACACAAAAGCAGATTCCGGAGTTGTAGACGCATTCCAGCCTTGTGTATGATCCGTGATCAAAATTTTCGTAGCACTCTGACCGACAGTTGCGTTGCTCGTTCCGTTGATAACGATTTCATTGCCGTTCTGTGAAACAACTAGTGTACTTCCTTGCGATTCACCGACACATCCATACGGGATGAGCCCAAGTTTAGCACATTCTTCGTTGTAGTCCAAGGCGCTCTTTAATGTTCCAACCTCGTTAGCGCTTTTATCCGCACTCCAGACCTTGCCAGTGTCCCCAATCCCGGCTGTATCATCGACAGGTTGGGCATTGTCCGCGTAATACTTCGCGTTGTTATGGTACGCCGGATCTCCAGCCGCCACAGCCACACCGTTCCGCGTCCCGACCGCCCACGCCTCGGCTTCCCTGGACAGCGTAAAATCGTTCTGGCTCACCCCAAGCCGGACCGACGGATTCGAACCACCGGATATGTTAACCCTGATCGCCATGCACCATCACCTCCATCAGATATGTCCGACCGTGCTGAGTATCTCGACGTAATACGGACTCTCCGGAGTAAACACGTATCCTCCGTTATCGTAGTCCGCATCGACCAGCCGGTCGTTATCGTCATAGATCGGCTTGTACACCACCCGCACGTCGTATGGATAATTCCCGGCAGGAAGGTCGTCCGTATCCTCGTTGAGGAAATCGATCTGCACCGCGCCGTCGCTGATGTTGGCCAGGTGTTCCTTCACGACCACGCCGCTCCGGTTTTTCATCGTCCACAGCACGACCGTCTGGCTTTCGTCCGTGATCCCTTCAAACTCATACGTCACCGGCCCGGTGTCCCCGCTGTGCAGCGTAATCTTCCCGGTTTCATCGTCCACCAAAAACATTGCTTATCCCCCCTCCTGATATTTTTCCAGCATCGCCGCGACCCATCTGGTAAACGGTTCGTAGTCTTCCCACTGCCCGTCTTTTTCTTCCCCCGGATATGCGCGTTTCCGGATCGCGCTGTTCCTGGAAACGATGCCAAGTTCGTTCATGTCTTCACTGGTAATGCGGATCCGCTTATACCATGGCCGGATCAGTTCGTTCGTCACCATTCGCTCCAGCGTTTCCTGCTCTGCTTCCGGGATGGTTCCGCCAACCAGTTCATAGTAGGAATCCAGTATTCCCCGCATCGCGTGTGTCATCGCGTCATAAGGCTGTCCCCGCCGAATACAGATGTCCGGTTTAAGGATTCGGCTGTGGAACATGTGCGTCCGGTTCCGGGTTGCGTTCTCCGGATTTTCTGTGCAGCTTCCCTTCCGCTTGCACCACATGTACACCGGTTCCTTCATATGGGCGATCCGGCTGGGTACAATCTCCAATCCGGCCTCAGTGTTAAACAGTGCGTCCTCGGAATAGGCAATCTCTTCGTTGAACCGAATCTGATGCTCCTTCAGCCATTCGCGCCGCCAGACCTTCCCGTGGATGAATATCCAGTTCCGATTCTGGATCTGCCTGCGCCACTGTCCGTCCTTGTTTTCCATCTCCATCCAGAACGGCGCCCAGAGCAGGTCAGCCCGGTCTCCCGCCTCGTCGATGGAGTCCAGGATCGTCCTGAGACTGTCAACGCTGTAGAGGCAGTCGTCACAGTCGCAGAACATCACCCAGTCCGCGTCGGAAAAATCCAGTCCGGCGTTCCGCGCCTTGCTGACCCCGCCGTGCGGGATGCGGTGGACGACAGAAGGGATGATGCAGTCCGTCAGCACCTGCTCCGGATCGAATCCGCCTGTATCGTCCCCGTCCTGCACAAAGATCAGCCTGCACTCACCGTCCCGGATTCCGCGCTGCATGTTCAGCATGATCAGAAATGTCCGGAAATCGTCCCACGGTTCCGTCCAGTGTGTTACAACCAGATCCAGCTTCATCAATTAACCCTCCTGTTCCGGGGTAATCTCGACGACGTTATCCGTCTCTTCCTGTTTCCTGGCGGCTTCCTTCTCCATCGCCTCGATGCAGGCCATCTCGTTCTGCATCACCGCCTGCACGGCCTCCCAGATCTGCTTCTCCCCAATCGGAATCCGCATCTGGTTCAGAATCCCCATGTTCACCTTCAGCACGTCCAGTACGCTCATCTTCTCTTCCATCTTGTTTCTCCTTTCGATTATGGCTCCATGTAGTAGACTTTGCTGGAGTCTCCACATGTAACTTCAAACACAACAAATTCGCTGTCAGCTTTTGCCTGTTCATACAACCTTCTGAGCGTGTTCAGCTTCGTCCATCCACTTAAAGTGCGGTCAGTTGTCCATACGCTTCCAAGATCAATATCGTGTTCCTCTTCTGGAACATCCGGTATCGGTACGTTTACTGTAATACTGCTGACAATATCGTTAATTACATGTGTACCGTTTGAAGTGAGAGTATAATCATTCCCGACGGCAACAAATCCGGTAGACTTGCCCGTATCAGCATAGACTGTCCTGAATTCTGTTCCGGTGCTGCTTCGTAATATCGCGTTCCAGTATTGCGTTTTCCCGGCTACTGCGCGGTTTCGGTTTGCGTCTGGAGTAATATAATGTACGTTCGAATACCCCTGTCCAACACCTGCGTTAAACGTTTCCGCTGTGCTGACATATGCCTTTGTGTCACCGTCTACGTTCAGATTGACTCGCCTGTTGCCAACGTCCTGCACCAGTTCCATGCTTTGCGTTGAAACAATATTTGTGTCATAATCGACATCATGATAAACAATCGCATTTGCAAGGGCGCTGCTATAGCTTGGTTTCACCTTTAGAAGGACAGACGTCAGATTTGCTGGCAATGCTGACCCAAGCGAATCGCTGACGACCTGGAATGTTCCATTGTTCCATGTACCAGATACTCGTTCTGTTCCTCCGGTTGTCGGCGCCTTTACCACATATGATGTCGTTTTCGGCGCTCCGCTTGCGTCTGTCAACGTGAAATTAACTTTCCACTTCTGTCCGGAAGTCAGTGACACGTTAACTTCATCTGAGTTGCCTGCCTGCTCTCCACTTACACTTGGACTTGAGATAGCCGCATTCCATTCGGACGATGCGTCCACCAGATACCTCAGTACAGTCGCACCATCTGCGGAATCTGCATGAACCTTAATCCACTTCTGATGGTTCTCAAAAGTGTTATCATAGGTCATGGAAATGGTTTTCGCGGCAGTCTTTGCGGAGTTGCTTTCGTTTCTGAACCGTGCCGTGTTTGTCAGCACGTTAGTCGTACCGTCTTCGGAAGGATTGTTGAGCCAGCTGTCGAATACCACGTTCGCATCCGCAGCGGACCCGTTGATCATGCTCTCGATATCGTATCTGGCGATGATATCCCCGGCATCTTCCGAATACAGGTTGATGCAGTGATTACTTCTTGAACCGTACGTTCCGGATTGCAGTTCAAGATAGGTACCTGTGCTTTCTGTCTTGCTTCCGGAAGTTGCTTTCGCCGTGACGGTCGTATACTTTTTGTTCTGCGTTCCGATTCCGCTCTGGAATTCGAACGTGGGTTTTGCAACGATAGTCTGTCCGGCTCCTTCCGCGTATACACTGCTGGCATCGACAGCAACCCTCGCAACATATCTGTATCCGCCGGAGTAGTCACGAAGCCGGACATACGCAACATGATTTGAATCAAAGTATGGCTTGGACCCGGACATTTCCACGGAAAGATACAGGTTTTTGGTTGCCTTGCGTTCAGCACCCGTTGTTTTATTGTTCGTTGTCCATTTCATCTGGACATTTCGTGAGGTCGCTGTTGTTGCCGGGGCCGTTGAGGATGGCGTGATAACAGTCGTTCCGTCTGTTTCCTGCCACTGTGCGAACGTCGGTGCCCCGACTGCGTTGTACCCGTCGTTGTAAACCGAAGTCGCGTCCACCTGGATCTTTCCGACTGCCGTGCCGTTGCTGGCATTGTCTTTCATCCAGACCCATTTTTTCTTGCTTGTGAAACCAGAGTCCTGAGTCAGGTAAACATTTCGTTTACCCTGTTTTGTTCCGCTGCTGTGTTTGAATTTAATCTGGTTGCTGATAATAGCCGATGTAGAAGTCTCTACACCGGTGGTAACCCACCCGTCGAATTCGATATCCGGTTCGCTTGCGGCCTGTCGTCCTTCCTCATACACGCGGCTGGCATCGATCTCAATTGCCGCGCCGGTGATATTCGTCCAGCTGGATCCGTTGACGGATTCCATCAACCGGGCCTCGCCCTTGTGATTGCTGTCGAATGTCGGAACGCCTGCGGACCCCGTCATAGTAATCCGGATATATCTTGTCCCACGGCGGACGGCATCGCTGCTCTTGTTATCCGTCTGCCATGTCATCTTCAGATCCTTGAGGTAACTGTAGTTCCGGGTGTTCTCCCACTGGAGGAACGTTGGCGCTCCGACCGCGTCCCAGCCATCCTTGTAATCCGTATAGGTGGTGTCAAAGATCGGTGTTGACCCGACAAGCGACCTGATTCTTCTCGTCTTATTACCCGGATTTGTTCCGCTCGTCAGTCCGTTGTCCTCAACCCATGTTCTCAGGAAATTGGATCCGCTTCCGTCCGTAGTCGGAACAACCGCGTCGATGGTGCTTCCGCTGGAAACGTAATCCCTGTCCAGCTTCACCTTCACTGTCGGAGCAGGAACGTTCACGTTATAAGTGGTCACGTATCGGTTCAGTGCTACGTTTCCGCTGGTGTTCGCCGTTACGTTCAGCGGACCGCCTGCGTTGATAATGCTGTTCTTTCCGTCATTGTAATCATAAATGTATACAGTCTGGGAAACAGTGTTTGCCCCGATCATGGCAGCGATTGCGCGTTCGCCCGTATCTTCGTCCAGATCGCCTTTTCTCAGCCAGATCGCGTACTCGGTAATCTCCGACCCGCTCTCGCTCTTGTCCAGTCCAACGTTGTAATCCCATGCTGACCCGGTATGCGGTACGATCTTCAGCCGGACAGCGTCCTTTCCAGCTGTATAAACGCTGCTCGTATCGATCTCGATCTGCTGTTCCGGCATACCGGTATTCGTATATGGATTGCTCGTATACTGGGCAAGGGCAGGATCGAAGTACCATACCTGCGCATACTGTCTTGCTTTTCCGCTGCTGACAGTCACGTCCCCGGTCAGTACGACCTTCAGCGATGTCGTCATCAGGGGAGGCTGCTGTCCGTTAACGTCGTCGGTCGCTACCGTGAATATGCCACCACTCCACGACCCACTGATTTTATTGCTGGTAGTGGTGGCTTTACTAAAAGTTATTGATGGACTTCCTTCGGGATCGCTGTATGTCCATATCTTCAGCACCCCGTTATCCACCCTTGCCTTTTTCAGCAAAGGCATTCGGACGCTGTGTCCTTCCTGTTGCTCGGAGTAGTAGAAGTTTCCGACGTGGTCGCCGTTGAACACGCTTCCGGGAGCAACAAAGATGCTCGATGTCGCGTACAGTTCACCGCTCTGAAGCACCTGTAGTTTGTCACCCAACTTAATGCTTCCGTCCAGGATGATGTCGTCCGCGCTCAGTTCAAGGCTGCTCTTGTTATCCTTTACTGCCGCCACAATCGCAGCCGGTTTCACATGCGCGTTCGCACCGGTTCCTTCGACAACAAGGCTGATCCGGTTCGCTTCCTGCGTGATGGCGGACCGGACGCTCTCGATATCGTCTTCAAAACTCGATCTCAGGCTTTCTCTGGTGATGATCAGTTCAGACCGCAGACCGTCTACGCCATCGAATGCAACCCGCAGGCTCTCTCTGGTCATTATCATCTCAGACCGGAGGCTGTCCATGCCGTCGAATGCGACCCGAAAACTCTCCCTTGTCATTACAAGTTCCGACCGCAGACTGTCCATGCCATCAAATGCGATACGGAAGCTTTCTCTGGTCATCAGCATTTCCGACCGGAGACTGTCCATACCGTCGAACGCGATGCGAAGACTATCTCTGGTCATCAGCAGTTCAGACCGAAGACTGTCTACACCGTCAAATGCGACACGGAGACTTTCTCTGGTCATTAACATCTCTGACCGGAGACTGTCCACACCGTCAAACGCAATGCGGAGACTTTCCCGTGTCATCAGCATCTCAGACCGGAGACTGTCTATGCCGTCAAACGCAAGACGGAAACTTTCTCTGGTCATTAACAACTCAGACCGGAGACTGTCTATGCCGTCAAACGCAAGGCGGAAACTTTCTCTGGTCATCAGCATCTCAGACCTGAGACTGTCTATGCCATCAAACGCAAGGCGGAAGCTTTCCCGCGTCATCAGCATCTCTGACCGCAGACTGTCCACGCCGTCGAATGCAATGCGAAGACTCTCTCTGGTCATCAGTAGTTCTGACCGCAGACTGCCAATGCCATCGAATGCGATGCGCAGGCTCTCCCGGGTCATCAGAAATTCAGACCGCAGGCTGTCTGCACCCTCAAATGCCAGTCGCAGGCTTTCTCTGGTCATTACCAGTTCAGACCGCAAACTATCGATGCCATCGAATGCCAGCCGGAGCCGCTCATGGTCGAGGTACAGTTCGCTCCGGAGATAACCGAATTCGTCCTCAAACGCCAGTGCGAGGTATCCAAGCTTTTTCGCCCCGTAATACCCGTGCAGTCCGCTTCCGGCTCCGGTACCCAGATAATCCTGCTTGCTCAGTTTGTTCAGCGCGTCCCGTTCCTTGTTGCCTGTGCTTTCGATGGTCACCAGGCTGGCTCCGCGCCACTCCAGTCCGCTCCGCATTACCGGGGTCTGGTAGCTCGTCCCGTCCTTCGTCACGGTCACGATGTCCCCGGCCTCGATGCTCCAGTCGCCGAAGGTCTGAGCGCTCAGTGGCGTAAACTGTGTCCCGTTATTCAGCCGGTTGTAAATCGATTGAAAGTCCGCCAATGTTCCTCACCTCCCCCCCGACGATGGTCATTCTTCGTCCGTCACGACCCGCAGGAACGGATTGTCCTGGATCAGGTACGTGTTTTCCCCACTCCCTGTCATCTGGTCTTCAGCAGCACTCAGGTCCCGGACGCACAGCCGGTTGACCTTCTGCGTCTGGTAATAGTACGGTCTGCATTCCGTGTAGTTCCCGGCTCCGAAGCTCTGGCTCGTGTTTGCCAGCCAGTACATCTTCAGCGCCCCGTCCCGCGTGATCTTGGCATTGCATCCGCCGACCTCCGCGATCCATCCAATCACGTCTCTTTTGGAGCAGCTGTCGAATTCGTCCGGTTTCTCAGCGACCTCATGGTCTCCGTTCAGCATATCCCCGCTGGCGACCGTCACGTTCTCGCTCTGGCAGATCCGGCTCAGTAATGCGCTCAGTGTGATCGGGTACGGCACCTCCAGATCCGCCATGTCGTGGTCGAACCGCTGCATCCTGTCGTTGCACACCAGGTCGATCTGGATGTCGTCCACCACCTTCGGCTTCTCCGCGTTGAAAATCCCCAGAGGTACGAACTCAAACGTCCGCTCCGCCCCGCCCGTCTCCCGGATGGTCAGGATCCGGTTGTCGTAGGAGAACGTCCGTCCGGCCCACCGTGATGCCTTGTCCCGCATGAACGCGGTATTCGGTACGCTCACAGCCGCTCCGGTTGTCGCGCTCACGCCGTATGCCTGTCCGTTGATCGCGAAGCAGTACACCACCCCGTCCTTCGCCGCCATGCTGGCGATCTTGAAACTGGGTTGTCCGGATGTAGCCGTACCGTCCCGGAGCAGCCGCGTATTGCCCCGTGCCGTCGCCGTGTAGGTGTGTCCCCGGTAGGTCAGGGAAAATCCCTTCGTGTTCTCTGTCGCGCTGGTCTGTACGCCCAGCAGTGCAGTGAACTCGCCAAAATCGAAGTTGTTCAGCAACTGCTTCTCGTTCATCAATTTGAACCGGAGTTCGTTGCTCAGTGCCTCGCCGATTCCCAAATCTTCCTTGGTACAGAAGTAGTCATCGAACTGGATCCCTGCATCCACGTCGAAATCCTCGTTCGTCAGCACAGCGCCGTTCTCAAACACAAACAGGGCCATCTGCGGCTCGTTCGCCGCCACCGCCCTGTGAAAAGCACTGCTGCATGGATACATCTGCGTCCCTCCGTCAGTATTCGATCACGCTGAATTTCAAGTCACCGTACCAGTCGTTCATCCAGTTGTCCACCCCGCCGCTCCGGTTCACCGTTGCCGGGGCCATGTGCGTCTCCCAGTCCCGGTCGCCAACGTATGCGGTGATCGTGATCAGTCCGTCTTTGGGATCAGGGAACGTGAACTGGAAACTCTGGTCTGTCATCTTTCCCATGATTTCCCGCATCATCGTCCAGCTGATCCCGTGGTACTCCATCTTGATCGGGTGCTTCGTGGCGACCATGCACCGGTGGAGCAGCCCGTTCGCGTCCCTCGCCCCGGAGGAGTCCAGCGCGGAGGCCTTGCCGGTGAACACAGCCGGGTCCGGAATGGGGACACCGTTCACCTCAAACCCCATTTTGTAGCTGTAGTCCCGTATGATTGCCATGTGTCCTCACCCTCAACCAATGATCTTTCCGTACATGTTGTTGCTGAATCCCATCGTCCGTCCGAATCCGGTGCTGGGAGAAATGTTGACGACGATCGGTCTGTTCCCGGCCCGGTCGGTGGCAGCGATCAGGTCGGTCATCCTGCCGTCGATCTTATCGATCCGGTTATTCGTATCATCCGACTTCCCGGTCAGTGCGTTCGCCGCGTTCAACACCGTGCTGTCCAGTGCCATGCCGGATGCCGCAGCGTCAAGCGTGACAGTTGCGTTCGCAAGCAGGTTGGACAGTTCCGTCGGCACGTCAGGCCGGTTTACCCAGTCTTTGTTCAGCCCCTGCTTTTCAGCATAGTCCCATACAGCGTTCTCGATGCTGGAGTACAGTTCCGGTTTGTCCGCCAGTGCGATCTGGATGGCATCCACCGCTTGCAGGAAAGCGTCTTTATCTCCCGTCTTTTCGTATTCCTGTGCGGCCTTGAAGTAATACGCAAGATATTTCTGGGACTCGTTAATACCGTCCAGCGCGGCAACCGTGTCTTCCTTTGTATCTGCTTCCGGTTTCACGGATTCTTCAACTGTCTTCGCCGCTTCCTCAACAACCTCTTTGACTTCCTTTACGTCCTCTGCGATCGGGCCGTTTCCGGAAAACAGTTCTGCAATGGTCTTGTCATCAAACCCAAGTCCCTTGAATACTTCCTTTGCGTAGTCTTCGGAATGATTCGCCAGTAGCATGTCACGCATTCCGCTCATAATGCTGTCGCCAAGGATGTGTTCCAGTCCGACTCCCATTTCACTGAACAGTGTGTTGTTCATGTCCATTCCATAGAATGGATTGGAGTATTTATACAGGTTTCCGCGCAGGAACTTGGACATCTCCTGCGGAGTTGCGCTCTGGTCTGTCAGAATCTGGCCAAGCACCGGATTAATGAAGTCCAGCCAGTTTGTATTGTTCTTTCCAAAGTTCTTTTTGATCATTTCCTCAAGGAGATTCTTTTTCTTCTCCTTGAATTCATAATCGATATCCAGTTCGTATGTGTTCGCTTCGATCCGGTCCTTTGCTTCCTTGATATGTGCCTCGATCTCTTTGACCAGATCGTCATCCGCGCCCAGTGACCTGAGTTGCTCCAGCATATTGGTCATTTCCAGAACATACTGTCTGTCGCTGGCCTTTTGCGTTTCAGCCATCTGCTTTTCGTATTCATCAACCATCTTCGGGAATTCCCGGAGAACTGTCTTTGCGTCCGTGCCTTGCAGCTTTTCGATCAGATCCAGTTCGAATTCCGTCTCGGAAACCGCCATCTCCGCAGCCCGTTTTGCGTCGGTAATCTGCTGGAGAATGGCCAGCGCCATATCTTCCTTGCCCTTGATGATTTCGTTCTTTTCGCCTTTATTGAAATAACTCGCGAATTCACGGCCCAGTTCCTCATATTTATTGGTCAGCCATGTATTCGCTTTCATGTCGATGGCCTGACTGGATGCAAGCGCGGCTGCTCCTTCAGCACCCTTTGTCCCTGCCTGCAAAGTGTAGTACATCGTCAGGAAGTTTTTCTGTTCGGAAAGCTGTGTCTGGATCCTGGACATCAGTCCTTCATCACCAAGAACCTGATCATACAGCTGGCTCCATGTGTTTCCGTCATCCAGCCCAAGTTTGATTATGTCCATCGTCTGCATAACCTGAGTCAGGCTCTTCCGGACATTTTCCCGCGCCTGATCAAGGTTCCGGATTTCAACCTCGACTGATTCCGCCTGCGCGAACACATCGAACCCGTACACCTCGTTTTCCAGGCGTTTCTTGATGAAGTCCCTCGCATTCTCCGTCTTTTCAAGGTTGTATCCGATAATCGTACCGACCACGGTCAGTCCAAGGCCCAGCGCAACACCGATAACCGGATTGAGTCCGAACGTGGAAGCCAGCATGGCACCGCCTATCCCGGCAGAGATCGCGCCAATCACGTTCTCAGCGAAAGCGCCCCAGGTAAATCCATTATTTGCGTAGCTGCGTCCGGCATTTTCCGCCAGTTCGAATCCAATTGCAAGAAGGACTGCACCCTTGATACCCTTTTCAATTTTGGAAAAGACACCTTTAAGCTTGTCACTTGCAAAACCAAGCTTTGCCAGGAAATCCTGTATGGTATCCACCGCGAACCATGCCGCGATTCCGGCACCGATTGTCATCACAATATTCTTGATCGCGTCAAAGTGTTCCGTCCATTTATCGAACACGTCCATCTCCTGGAACATGTTCGCGTAGTCCGCTGCGGTAGTTCCCGTGCCGCCACCGCCACCGCCTCCGCCGGAGCCGGATTCGCTCTGGATGATATTCAGTTCATCCCAGTCCGCCAGCAGGTCCCGCATTTCCTTCGCGGCTGCTTTGGCTCCGCTTCCGACGTTCTTGGTCGCGTCGCCCCACTGCTGAGTGGTCTCCACTGCTTTCGTCCATGTGTTCTTCCCGGTCAGCAGGGCAATAAACTGTGCGAACGCATTCGCCGCGCTGTTAATCCAGCTAACTACTGTAGACAGAACCGGTACCAGCGCCTCAATCGCAGGGGCAAAAGCAGTCGCAATGCTGTTCTTCGCCAGCATCGCTTTGCTTGCAATTGTATCCATCGCCCCGGCAAAGTGTCCGCCGATTCCGCTGCTCCACTTGTACAGGTTGTCCGTTCCTTCCTTTAACCCGGCGGCAAGTTCCCGGACGATGTACCGCAGTCCGCGCATCTTCGCGATCCGGATAAACTGTCCACTCAGTTTCCCGACAAAGGAATCACCGATGGAGGCCCCGGCTGCTTTCAGCACATCTTTCAGACTTTTGCTTTCCTTTGAAGCATTGTTCGCCGCGTCTCCAACCTGCTTAATCTTCTCGCTCAGTTTGTTGTACTGCTCGGCGAGTCTGGCTACCTTTCCGATGTCCTGATCCTTTGATCCAAGTTCCTCGCCAAGGGCCTGTCCGACACTGTCCAGTTTCATCTGGAGGATATCCGCTTCCTGGACAGTACCCATGAACTCAGCAGCGGAAGCCCTTGCATTCTCCGCCAGTTCACGGGCATGTTGGGCCGCGTTGGCGATGTTATCCGTCGGGGCGGATGCCGCCTTGTTCATGTTTTCCTTGATTGTTTCGGAAGCCTCTTTTTCCCGTTCAAACGAACCGGTTGCCGGATTGAACTTATATCCGTCCCGTCCGACCGTCCACGGTGCGGAGATATTCCTCGCCCAAGACCGGTCTGTATTTGTCTCCATCTTCACCTTCTCAACCGGCACTGGTGCAGGCGCTCCGGGCGTTTCATATCTGCCTGTGGCAGGATTGAATACTTTCCCGGTTTTTCCGACACTCCATGGGCCACCGGCTGGCAAATACCGCGTACTCGGTTTTCCAGACTGCGGAACGACAAGCCGCTTTGCTTCCTTGGAAATCTCCATTGCCTGCGAGATGTTCGCTTTTTTCAATGCGCTCTTCTGCGTCGCGCTCCGGATCACGTTTCCAAGGTTCTTGATTTTGCTCAGTGCCGTCGCGGATTCCGCGATCTTCTCCAGTGCGTTGCCGAAGGATTTCATATCGTCCAGGTACTTGGAAACATTTTCCCCAAAACGATCAATAGAGGTGGCCAGATCTTTAAGTTTTGTCGCCGCTTGATTCGCTCTGGTTTTAATGCTGAGTTCCAGAGTATCGATAGTTTCGGCTGGCATATCTGACCACCTCCAAATTTATTTCTGTGCCGCGTCGAATGCTTTTTTCCAGGCCGACAGCTTCAGAATCAGTTCACGCTGTTTCTTCTCCTGTTCGGTTTGCTCTTCCAGTTCGGTCTTCGGGAATATGTCGAGCGGCTTCTCCAGATATTTCACGGGTGGAGACCCCTTTTTGCGGAACGCGTTCGCCAGGGCAATCGACACTGCGCTGTTGGCGTAGATGCCCTCGATCCACAGCATCGTGTTCTGCTCCCGCATCCGCAGGTCGTGCGCGTCCTTGTACGCTTTCATCGCCCACGGGTCGCCATACCAGTAATCTTCATAACTCATTCCGTACATCATGTAGTACGGACACAACCGTTCGAAAATCTCGCTCATCGACGGCGGTTGCAGCTTTGGCGTGTTCGGGTCCTGTTCGAACCACTCGTCCGCCTCGCTTACATCTCCACCGTCATGCTTGCGTTTTTTCCGCTCTCCTCCGCGTTCTTCACGGCATTAATCGGGTCATAATACAGCATGATCAGCCGCTCGATGAACCCGTCCGGCAGGTTGCCGATGCCGCCCAGTTTCTCCCACATGATCTTGTCCGTCTTTTCCTTGGACACGTTCTTGTGGTGCATTCTGAACGCGTAGAAGAACAGCTCTTCGGTCTTCACCACCGGGAACTTTCCGATATCGTCGGAGTCAAATCCCCGGTTCTGAGCGAAGCGAACGCTTTCCAGGTCAAACTCAAGCGTGTAGTCCCGCCCGTCCTCGTCATGCAGGATGATAGATCG
>ERZ809477.5-NODE-5-length-33371-cov-14.314023_pt1 | contig 33371 bp, 30 predicted proteins | sample MGYA00521238_ERZ809477 | MGnify/ENA primary metagenome ERZ809477 (study PRJEB31581, sample SAMEA3312793) | metagenome | study: EMG produced TPA metagenomics assembly of the PRJEB8939 data set (Metagenomic analyses of Rumen microbiomes reveals... | reverse complement strand
ATATCCGTTCTTGGATTATAAAATTAAAGAAGAAAAGTTACCTATTAGAAATATGACTATTGAGCAAATCAGGCAATTCAAAGATTATCCTTGCGAAGCATGGCAAGTGGAATATCGGGATATTTTTATGCTTATGGTGTATCTTGCAGGTATCAATATAGGAGATTTGTTGCTATGCAAGAAATTAGTAAATGGAAGATTGGTATATAACCGTAGAAAAACTGACAAACCATTAAGTATATTGGTTTGCAAACAAGCAATGGATATTATAAATAGGTATAAAGGAGAAATCTACCTTTTGTCACCTATGGATAGATACAAAGATTATCATGGGTATTTGCATAAAATAAACGATGGTTTAAAAAAAATAGGTGAAATTAAGATTGTGCCGGATAAGGTCGGGAAAATGCGTAAGCACGAAATAACCCCATTTTTTGATGGTTTGACCACTTATGTAGCAAGATATACCTTTGCGTCAATCGCAGCCGAATGCGGTGTGGAACGTGACATTATAGCGGCATGTTTAGGTCACTCTTGGGCAGACGTTACAAGTCATTACATTGCCTATAATCAAAAGAAAATAGATGAAGCTATCTTAAAAGTGGTTGAAGCGATAACAAAATAAACATGGTTAAAAGTAAAGGGGAATAAAAACTTCCCCTTTTATTGTTATTAAACACATGGAGTGCCAACATGTTCTACCGTCTTTCTCATAAGATACCCCATCGTCCAGGCTGCATCTTCGCTATCTTTAGGTACATCATAATAGTCGCAAATGGCATTCCAGACATGAAGCAACTCATGTGTGCATGTGTCCCACCATTGTTCTGCGTTTGATGCTGCGCTTATAAAAATGGCACTCATGCGAATGTCATCACGGGAAATAGACATTCCTGTGTTGTAAGCGGATAAGATGTTTAACGACCTTCTAATCTGCCTGACACCCATTCCAAAAGAATCCATAATGCCAGACATTTCACGATGGTCAACCTCGGAGAAATCATAGTTGATTATAACTCCCCATTTGCCATCAACGTCGATGTATTTGGTTCTCATAAGAATCTCTCCCAATATATCGGCACTTCCGCATTGCACATTTTGGCTTCAAAACAAGAAAGGACATTTTCAGGCATACCATCGGGGTCGCACAATGTTTCGTCAACAAACAATGCCCTTTGCTCGTCTGTTTTGCAAAGTTTGGGATAGTCGGCTACAGCCATATTATAAAGATAATATGCCGTGTAGATAAACTCATCCGGCAAATCAATTCCGTTGTCTTTCAAAATTGACATAACCTTGTCAACAGGAGTTTCCACAATAGGCTTCATCTGCTTTGTTGCTGCATCTTTCATTTCCATGTGCGATACTGCCCACTCTGCAAGTTTACGACTGAACATGCCATGATACATGTCCTCATACATGGCTTTTGCTTCTGATATATATTGTTTCATTATTTGCTTGTTTAAGTGTCTAAATAAAATCAGGGGGATGCGACACCCCCTGAAATAAAGTTTTACATGTACCTTCCCCGCGAATCACGGCTACGACGGTAGTTTTCTTCTGGTGACATGTCATCTTCGGAATCTTCCCAACCTTCCTTGTAGCCATGACGATAGCCTTCACGATAGGATTGTTCGTTGCGATAGTTTGTGCTACGACCAATGCCGCCATGATAGCCACCTCGCATGTGTTCACGCATGTTGGAGCGCATTTGTTCTTTGCTCTCTCCGCTTTCCTTATCTACAAATATCCAGCCCATAATGTTTTGTTTTTAGTCGGAAGTCATTTCTTGGAAGGTGTGGTTAATTCCTGCATGAATGCAAGAATCTTGTCAAGTTTACTATCCGTGGCAGCTTGCCGCTCTTCCAAAGATTTGATAGTGCGGTCACGCTTCTTTTCCTCGGCATATCTTGGATTTAGAGTTTCGAGCATTTTTTCACCTTCTTTCAACACGGATTTGTGGTAGTCCACTTGTTCGAGAACTTTCTTGGATGTCTGTATCATCGTGTCAACAGCCTGCAAGGTCGCCTCCCTTGAACCGCTCACAAAAGTATTACCGTTGTTGTAGGTAGTGCTTTCACTTGATATTGGAAGATTGTTGAACGGCACATCGTTCCCACCAATAGTCGCTGTAATGTCAACGACATTAGCCTGATTCATAGTTGCAATACCCGTAAACACATTGGGTGTTGAAGTCTGATAAGGTGGTCTTGGGTCGCTCTTGGTCTTAACTATGCCAACTTGAAGAGAAGGCTTCTCGCTTTTTTGAAGGACGTAAAACGGCTGACCCACAGCCAAAGAATTGAAATCCATAATTGTAAAATTTTATACCTTGTTTAAGTTGTGGTTCTTGACATCAGTTGCAAAATGCCGTTGAAGCGGTCATTAAACACTGTGATTACACCTGTTCCACCCGTCAACTCCGCTACGGTGACTGCGCTACCATCAAACAATGTCAATGAGCGTGTTACACCGTTGAGCGTAATGGTGATGGGAAGGGTTGCTGTCGTTCCTGTGGGAATCTCATTGGCTACCCTTATTGTCAGATAGCCGACAGGAGGAAGTGACCTACGCATCCACCCCAAGGCAATATCAACGGCGGTGTCTGACACCGTGACGTTGGTTGAAGTCAGATATGGTATTCCTCCTGCGTTGGTTGTTATGTTGTTAAAGCATGCCATTCCAAACCTCCTTATGCTTTATCAAAATACAACGTTGCCCCAACCATTGCCATTTCCGTAGAAGCCACCACTAACATACGGGGTTGCGTTCATGGCTACAAGATTGGGATATTCCACGTTCACGGTATTTGGAAGTTTACACTTGATGTCATCGACCTCTTTTGCAAGTCCGGCAAGTTGTGCATTCAGCGGAGCGACTGCCTGCTGAACTATTCCAGCCGTAAAGTTCTGCGACTTCAAGGTTGCAATTTCGGCATCCTTTGCTGCAATCTCCCTATCCTTGCGGCTCGATTCCATTGCATCAATCTTGTTGTCAAGGGCAAGATAGTTGCGGTTCATCGTGTCAGTCAAGTTGTAATTTTGCTGACACATTGCCAGTTGGTCTGCTGCGCTCTTGGCTGCGATAGACTGCTGTACTCCAGAGAATCCTTGCTGTGTAGCAAACGCATTGGCATTCATGCCTTGCTGGATGGTGTTCGTCTGCTGACAAATAGCAAGTTGGTTGTCACAGCAACACTTTTGGAAGGCACTCGTCATTGCGGCATTGCCTGATTGGATGGAGTTGATAATCTGCGGCACACTGACTGCCTGTTGGAGAGCAAGGGATTGCAATGCACTCTGCACATTACCTATTGCGCTATTGACGAGATTGAAGTCTTGTCCCAACATTGTGGAAAGTGTCTGGATTGCGGTTCTTGATGCTTCGCCCTGATTGGTCACGGCTTGCATGATTAGCTCACGCCCAGTGTCATTGTTGATTTGGTTAGAAAGGAAGCCAGCCGCTCCATTACCGCCACCGTAGCCGCCAAAGCCGCCACCGTAGCCACCGAACATGTTGGGGAAGATGCTTGCCACGATGGCGAAGCCGAGCAAGTCCATTAGATTGGTCTGCCCGTTGCCGTTGCCAAAAAGACCATTACCGCCACCAATAGGAATAGAAAAGGGGATGCCTCCCATTCCACTATTGGCATTTCCGTCTGGTAGTTGATAAATTTCTGCCATTGTGTTTTTAGTTTTTGTGTTGGTTGAAAAAATGATTTGTCGTTGCGCATTGACTTCACAAATTTACCCACACAAAAACATCAAAACAAAGATATACAAAGGTTCTAAAGGTCACTATTTGACCTCTTTAGAAAGTCTTTTGACTATACGTTTTATCGTGCTTTCCGACACGTTATACTTGCTTGACAAAGTGGCAAGTATGTAATCAACTTTCTCACCTTCTCCACGAAGCATCATGTATTCTTCGTAAAGTTCTATATGTTTATAATCGTCACGTCTAAGGTCAAAAAGTGACATCAATTTGAGCATTTCTTGCCCGATTTTCAAAAATTCTACGACTTTCATTGTGCAAAAGTTTTTTAATTATTATCTTTGCACCTCTCACATACATTATGGCATAGTTTTCTTATGCGCTGCGAAAAGGGCATAATCCCCCGACGGCAGCCGCATAGGTGCTATTATCAGTAATGTATGTGAGAGTTTTTATTGATAAGTCGGGGGACTTTTTCTTTTCCCCAATTTTTTAGGTATATCCTTTGTAAAACTTTACAAATCCCACCTTATCTGTCACAGACCAGGTGGGCTAAAACTAACCTAATAATTAAACGAAATCCTAACAAATTAATCTACTAAAACACCAACAAATTATGAAAAAACTTCGCTATGTAATATGCCATTTCTTATTTGTTATCCACCTTGATATGTAGAATAACCCCACGATGAGAATCAGCGGACAAACCACCCATGCCCACCAAGGGATTGCTATATTTTTCTTGACTACTTTTTCTTTCGACTGCTCTTTTATCAATGCCTGTCTGAGCCTTTCGTTTTCCGCTTTGTAATATGTCGTGCTATCCGTGTGGCTCTCCTTGTGCTGCATGGCTTCGTTCTCGTGCGTCTTGTGCCAAAGGTTTTCCTTTTCCTTCTGCTTTATGGTGTCACCCTTTTCGTTTAGCACAAGTTCCTTTTCTCGCTCATGGTACACGGTGTCGAATATGGTTATATATTTCCAGTCGATGAAGGAATCAATCTGCAACTTGATTTTCCTCACGGTGTCCGTCTTGTGAACCATGACCGTATCGTGGGTGTGAATGGTTTCCGTGACAACCTCTTTTCTCGTCCTGCACGAAAAGATTATCAGCAGAAAGACTATGGCTATCACCCACAAAATAACATTTTCTTGCTTCCGTGTCATGGCTTATCACTTTCTTTTTTCAACTTATCGATTATCTCTTCCAGTTGGTCAAGCGACATATCTCCTTTCTTCATCGCTTCCACCACCTTCAGTAGTTGTGCTGCCAGTCGTTCTGCCTTGGATATATCTGAATGTATCTTCTCATCAGCTTTCTCTCGCACGGAAAGGAACTCAACGGTACACCAGAAGATACCCACCAAGATTGTGACAAAAGGCACGCCCCATGCCATGTTCCAACCTAAAATAAGATACATCTTGCCCATGTGAATCATCAAGTCCACACATGATGCAATCAGCACACCACCCTCATAGATTAGGAACTTGTAACCCGTGCGTTTTAGGGCTTCTGAACGTCTTGCGTCGCCGCGTATTTTAGCCTTGTAAAGCCCTGCCGCCAAATCCACCATCATTGCGAGAAAAACAATTACGGCTATAATACTGTCCATAAGAAACATGTTCCTCGCTGTTGTCATTAATTCTTCCATTCTTACACTTTGTATTTTCTTGTTATTGTTATTTCCATATCTTCGCCCAACACCTTTGCAGGAAGGAAGTGTTGCTTCATCAACTTCGTAAAGACCGCTTGGGAATTTGTCAGCCTACCTTTGATTGTATTCAGTCCCTGTAGTAAACATCCTGCCGAATTTTGAGCGGTTGCTCCACAATTTCCAAGCACACAAACATGTCCATTTTGCCGTACAATAATTGTATGGTTACGATTAGAAATGCACCATACTTTGCCTTTGTAGGTTTCTACGTGACGAGACGATATTTCTGGCAATGTTAATTCTTGTTCATTGTATAATTTCAAATCAATGCAATTCTCATGGCGGTTATTTCTTCGACAAAGTTCATATTGAGTTGTTCTAAAACCACTCATAAATGCCATTGCTTGCAATATATCAATAGTTCTCTTTTTCGTAGAACTAATTATCATGCACTTAGGGTTCTTTTTATAATTTTCCCATCTTCCATCCCAAAAAAGATAGTCCATTAATAAATCCCTCATATCATCCGCTGTCAACGAAAGAAGCTCGATAGGCAATTCTTTAGTGTTATAGACATTCCTGCTCGGATTCATAACTTCTGTTATATATTCCGATAATTTAGAAGATAATGAAATATGAGTACACCCTTCTTTATCTGCAAATATCTTATAAGAATCCCCGATTTCATCAAGAATTTCTTTCATTCGCCGTATCTTCCGTTCTTTTTTGAAATGGAATTTTACTTGCGATGCCGTATTTGACCAATTTAAGATATATCCGTCAGCTTGCGTTGCTATGATGAGACGATATAACAACTTTTGCTGCGTTGACAATTTCCACCCTGTCGGCTTATAAGCGGCTGTTACAAATTTAGAACTTTGACATAGATTGTCGGCAGTTCTCCACTGCCACTCTCTTGTTCCATCGTTTTTTCTCACTTGAACCCACATACGATGTTTGTCTGTTACCGAATAGCAAACACGTCCATGAGAACAGTACAAATCACCATCATAATCTTGCTCAATGAAATTATCTATTGGTGTTAACTCTACCTCGCAAGTGTCGGTATTATAGGAGAAACATTTTGCTTCTGGTTGTGTCTTAAATGCTTCATAGTTTTTCCATCCATGCTCCGTCAGTATTTCCATGTCTGGAGTAAGGCAATGCATCAGCACTCCGTCAAAGCCTTTGACTTTTTCCAATCGTGGCAAATAGCCATTGCAGAGTTTCTTGTAAAAGGCATACTGCGAGAACTTGGGTGACTGAATATCCATCCTTATCCGATACGTTCCCGTGGGTATTGCTGTCTTGGAATACACCTTGATTTTGCGTATCTGCTCCAACGACATGCTATCATCAAGACCTCGGTCGGTATCTTCAAGCACATCGTTCTGCCACACTCCGTCAATATAGAGTTTGCCGATGCAGTACGTAGGACAATTATATATGCGTACAAGTTCGACTTTCATCACATATCCTCCATTGCTAAAGGTTCTATCGTCGAAGCACCGCCTTCATCTTCAGCAGATGTCTTGTAATCTTCCTCTTTCATTGCATTACTCCTTTCCCAAAACTTTTTTGGTGATTGTTTCCACGTCTTGTATGCTCACTTCGCCATCGTTGTTTGCGTCGGCTTCTGGTATGTATTTGCCGCTATTGATAGCATTCACGGTTTCCATTACGTCGTTCACGTCTATCTTTCCGTTGCCATCTACGTCGAGTCGTATTTTTGTCGGTTTGATATTGGTAATGGCGGTCTTGTTGATGACATACCCAGCCGAATTGCTGCCTGTCGCTGATAGAGCATACCAACCATTAAACTGGCCATACCAACCGAAATTGATATGGAAAAGTCCTGTCTTGGCATTGTACCCGTCAACGACGTAGCAATGACACCCGTCGTTGGTTTTCCTTCCGCTCATTATCACAGGACAACCTTTCAGTAGGGATTGATAAATCTTCTCAGCAAACGCTTCCTCTCCCAACTGTGAGGCGTATATGTAACCCATCTTGGTTGCCAATCTTATGATGTCTTCGAGTGCATGATAAGCCTTGGAGATATATGCGCTTGTGCTTTTCTCGGTGTAGTCGCTTAGACAAGCCTTGCCGACATATTCGAGTAACTCTGCCACCGCAGCCTTTCCCTCTTTGGTTTTGGGAGTATCGGGTGTCATGTTATTGTAGTCGAACACCGCCAATGGAGGCAGAGCCGCAATCTTTTTCTTCAATGTGTCGGTCTTGTACGACTTTACCGCCATGCAGCCACGATGGAAAACCTTTCCGTTGTGGTCTTGACAGCCCCAATAATACAAGATTAATGCCACAGCCATTGCCACGCAACCACAAGGGCACTCCTTCCCGTCAATCCTTATCCTGTCGTTGAACGGAGTCCATTGACCCCACTTGGCATCAATCATCACGGGAATATCAACCCTTGCAGATACCGCCTTTGCCTTGGCTTTCGGTTTGGTTGCATTGGTATTGTCTTGTGCAGAAGCCCATGCGGACACTTGGTTTGCATAGCCATCGAGAAGTTCCGTAAGGGCGTCTGGCATTACTCCTTCGCCTTCTTCCCATTGACCTATAATAGTGGGCAATTCTTCGTAAGCCGTGGTGATGGTCGCAGAACCATCTTCACCAAAGACGTAAATATCATCTTTGACCATCATCACTTCGGGCATTGTCGGGTTTCCCCTTGCCTTGTGTTTTGGGGAGGTGGCAGATATTCTCTGCCAAGCCCCCTGTGGGGTTAGTCGTTTCATCAGAAATCTGTTATTCTATAATTGAAGAAATCTTTAGCACCCGCTTCTCTCATGGCTTCAGTGAAATTAAATTTTGTAGCCAAAACGGTCAATATGTCTTCGCTGGCCACTGACGCCCCTACTGGTCGATAAGAAGAATATACATCACCATTAGCATTCGGACCAGTGAAACTCCCTATTCTTAACCCTTGGGTGTTTGTTACCCATTGGAAGTTGAAGTTGTTTTTGGCAATCATAATTTTGTTGCCACCAAGATAGTCCGTCAAGACAACCCTCCATCCATTTTTGTCACAGATATAATTCGTCAAAGCGGAACTACCCATTATTTGGCTTGTTGCCTTGAAAAGATAGGTGATGTTGTCTTGCGATATGTTTTGTGTGGGTATTTTTATAACCCCCTTCTTTTCAGCAAGTGAATTATCTGTGTAGTCTGTTATCGCACAGAAATATCCAGGGAAAAATTCTGGATAGACAAGTTTCCAAATAGCTCCTGTCACTATGCGTTCCCAAGTCCAGACACCACCTTCATAAGTACCTTTCATTATATGACATTCATTGGCAGCATCTCCTGTAAATACATAAAAATGCTTGTCATACGGATTGTACTCAAAATTATGAACATGCCGTGCTGGAAGTACAGTACCATCTATATCAGACAAGCCGAAAGCAAAAGCAGCTCGTATAGTTCTTCCATTATCGTTAGTGTACCATAGTCTTGGTTTTTTCGTTGTGAGAATGTAATCACCGAAAAGATGCCACTCTTGGTCGTCTATGATAGTTCTGTATCTTCCCCTCTGGGCAAAGAATCTCGTCTCTCCTTCTACTGGTTGGAAAATGGAGCCATCATAATCATATACGACAGATTCATTCCACGTTTGGAAATCTTTTGTCCAGAATGCTTGACTTGGAGTGCACATGAGGAATGTTCCATCCAAGAAATAATGCACATGTGTTATTCTCTCGTCAAAAGTATTCTCGACGGTCACCCATGTTTGTCCTAAATCTTGGGAGAATTGCAAATAGGTCGTTTCATTTTCAATGAAATACCGCATGATGAAATTCTCGGTTGTGTAGATAACTCCAGTGTCACCTTTAATCTCGATGAATGTAGGCATTGTTTCGTTTTGGCTTAAAAAGCTCAATTCATCACGTCCTACAAGTTCGTTTATAAGAACAACCTTTTCTGGCTCGCATGATGTTCCATTGTTGTCAAAAGAAGTAAAAAAATACAAGCACTTGGCGTCTGACGGAACATCTACAATGACTTCTCGCCCTGCTTTCAGACCTCTGCCATTGCCTGAATACCCTGTTGCATAATCAACATTTCCGTTTAGTACAAACCCCTCTGTTTTAAGGAAACAATAGTATGAGGAATTGGCACCTCCCTTTAGAATTACCTTTCTTTCTCCGTCTAAAGCGACAAATTTGCCATACCAGCTTTCACTTTTCCATATTCCATCACCGTTTGGGCCAATATGATAAGAAGTAATTTCATCCAAATCTAATTTTTTTGGAAGGCGTTCATAAGCATCAATCGCACTTAAAACTTGTACGCTATTATATTCCTCGACTTTTTGTGGCGAGCGGTCTTTCTCATACATGTCGGAAATCCATAAATATTTAGCATCTGCTGGTGCAGTAGCGATAACAACACTACCAGTGCTAAGATTTTCTCTCTGACATAAATATGCAAACATTGCGTTTGCGTTATGAGAATACGTGTTAGATGTCAGGAAAGCGTAGTATGATGTCCTCACTTTATTGCCAGTAATTTTATACTGGCGTAAGGATTTAATTGGTATTATTTTCCCATAATAGATATAGCTGCTGCTCGTGGACCATCTGCCATCTCCTGCAATAATTGCCCTTATTGCTGCATACTGCGTCAAGTCTATTTCATTTGTCGTCGTCTTCTCTGTGCTGTTTATAATTGATTGATACACCCCGCCGCTCTTGACAAGTTCGTCACTGTTTTCTGTAGGTGCGAAGTTTGCATTCTCCCAAATGTCTGCAAGAAATTTCTTATTCAATTCGACAATTTCTTGGGGTGTTCTGTCAGTGCCTGATGAAGATTTTCCTACGAACAAATAAGATGCGTCTAATGGCGCAGTAATTTCATCAGCTTCACCAGCATTTAACGTCGTCACAGCAGTAGCTGTACCTGCAAATGTTGTTACTTCGCTGCCATCAGTCCCGACAACATTGCTGACAACGAAAGCATAAGTGCTAAAATTCAAAGCATTTGCCACAATGCGATATTTTTTACCGCCAACAACGGGAACAAAAATACCTTTGTGCGAAGTGCTCCATTTTCCTTGACTTGAAATCCAAGCATTAACTTCTTCAAATTGAGACAAGTCAAACGTAATGTCATCCGCACCAACTTTTAAGGCGTCAGTCGCGCCCTTTTGTGACATCACTTTTGTCTCGTCATCACCAAGGCTGTGGGCAATGGATAACCCACTCACATCTTCGATTGGTTGGAAGTCTGCGCCGGGCCTTCCTTGCGAGCCATTCCTTGTGTGGATTACGCTATCGGGAACATTCGGGTCGGTATAGTGGATGGTATGCGTATTGATACCTCCATCCTCCGATGATGTCTGCTCGGTGACGGATGCAATGCCGTTACCGCGCTCTCCCTTTAAGTTTTGAAAGGAAAAACCAAGTTGTCCGTCTTGGAACGACATACTTGCCGACGGTTCGCCGCCATCTTCCGTTACGGTTGGGCTTACGGTTGCCGTGATGGTTGCTTGCTTGGTATTGATTTGATTCTGCAAATCACTTGCTATTCCGTTTATAGTTTCGGCAACCTCGGTTGTCTTGGCAAAGCCTACATCGTTTGGAAGGTCAGACACCTTCGTTGGCACTGTGATGTTGGCAACTTTGTTTTGCACAACAGGCACGCCATTGACAATTACATCATCGACATTGCCTGCATCGGCTATCCCTTGTCGTAGTTCAGCATTAATATCTTCTTGTTTCTTTTGTTCTACCTTGTCGTAGATTTCATCCGAATTGGCAACAGTCTGGTCAACCGCCACACTATGTAGCCTTCCTCCTATTTTTATTTCTGCCATGATGTTTTATGTTATTATGATTTCTAAAGTGTCTGCAAGCAAGCCATCAGATGAATAGCACCTATACGTCAAACCATCCTTTGTAACTGATGTTTCCGTAAGAGGAAAGTCGAAGCCCGATAGGGTTGCTTTCTTAATAGTCATGTTAGTAGGAACAAGGAAGAATACCTTGTGTCCTTTTGTCCCAACAGCAATCGTATATGTTCCTGCTGGAGAAGTTCTTGCCGATGCCTTTATGGTTGCGGCATTGTAATCTGCTCCTGCCCCATAATAAATAGGGAATACGGCGGTAACATTCCTTGTAGCTTCCTTTGTTTTTCCAGATACGCTGAAAGTAGCCTTGTAGGTTACGCTTCCAGCATTTTGGAATGTAAGGTTATGGGTGTACGTTTGGCGAGTGCCACTACCCAAGTTCTCTTCAAGTCCGTTACCCGTAAGGACTATGGATGATGCGGCAGGGCTACTTGTTGCTGTCAATGTCACGCTTACACTTTCTCCTGCATAGACTATGGCTGGAGTCGCCGACAATGACACAACGGAAGAGCCGCCTATTATTTCCTCTATCTGCTCTTGCAAATGGTCTATGCCATCTTGCAAGGTGTTTATAGCCGCAGTGTGCCCTCCCATAGTTTCGTTAAGGGAATTGATGTCGTTACGAATATCGTTGTGTGCTTCGGGGTCGTTTTTATGCCCTTGCAAGTCGTTGTTGACACTTTGTCTTTCAGAAATTTCCTCGTCAATCCCAGCACGTAGCGTATCTGCGATGTCTGTCGCTCCCTTTTGGCTCATGGCGAGCGCAGTGCTATCACCTTCTGACGATGTGACAGGAACGGAAAATCTTCTTTCATTCACCACTTTCCCATGTCGGTCATGGTGTACGATTATACTAATACCTTGTTCGTCCATCTTGTTATTCGTTTAAGTTTGTTACAATCATTTTGTCGTTTTCAAAAGTGACTTTCGTATAGTCGGTATCCATGATGTGCAAAACGTCACCATCAATCCAAGCGTGTCCTTCGCTTACAATATCCAAGGTGTTGTCTTCTACAAGAAAATCGAGAATGTCCCAGATGTAGTATGTCTCTACATCGAAGGACTCCATGCCCTTGACGGTGCTTTCGCAACTACAATCGGAAAGCCTAAATACCTCGCAGCACTTCCACCGCCAATTATGACCGTGGTACGTACCTGTCATTTCAATTCCGTATGTTGACAACTTGTGTATCTCGGCATTGACGCTGATAACAATGTCGCCATCTTCACTTATCTCATGTTCCAAGAACAATCTCATGCCTGGCTCCTTTGTGGCATAAGCCGCCAAATTGTCAATCATGGAAAAGTCCACGCCATTGGGGTTGCCTGGCGCAACGTCCTTTCGGCAGAGGTGGATTTTGAAGTCGTTGCCCCTCGGAACGGTCAATGTTTCTCTTTTACATTTGCAGTTCATGATGGATATGTATATGCTGTTTTTTCTATGTATGTTCCATTGATAATGTCATATAGTCCTGCATGACCATCTGAGAGCCGTTTCACGGGTACATAATCTCTTTTCATTGTTTCAATGTCATTTTCTATTTCAGAGATTCGCCCTCGGTAAATCTTTCCTTGCCCCCAATAATTGAGACTTGTAGCAGAACTGCCGAAAAATCTCAATGTTGTGCCAGAAGTCCATGTTGCCGTGTCGCTGTAATCAACGGTGGTTTCAGTGCCGCCATATTTGATGAAAGTGAACACACCCCTGTTGCATGTGAATAGCACCCGTGACCCTGTTTTCAGTCTAAGATTGGATGATGAACCATGACTTACCGTGCCAAATTGCATGTTGCCTGATGAAGAGTTAATCTTGATGTACGCATGGAAGGCGGGATTGCTTGCAGATGTGGTGTTGTTGGGGTTTCTTGTTCCATACAAAAGAGCGGGGTTGTCCTCGACTGGTGACACGTCAAGCACAAGTTTCGTTTTGCTGTTGGGGTAATAGCCAGTATTGATTGAATTAGAAGAACTCTTAGTAGTCACTTCTATGTATTCCACTGGCACATAGTCTGCACTGATTGTTGCCGCTTCTGCGGATATTGTGACATTTCCCGTAACCTCTGCTATCGTTATGCTCTTGGATGCTTTGTTGTATGCGGTTGACGTAATGTCCGTTCCTCCCATGATTATCTTTACATAACTTGGGAGTATCTGCTTTCCACTCTCGCATGACAAGGTTGCTTCGTACTTTTCCTTGTAGTAGATACTTGTGGCGTTGTTGTCTATTGTGACATTGGTCAATGATGTCGATATGGAATATTGCTTGCCCCATATTATCGCTCCATTGAGGATGAGTTTGCCACCCACCTGCGAGCCTAACGCCGCTCCTATAACTTCGTTGCTTCCTACATACATGGCTTTATATGATTAGGTATAACGTATTTGCGTCGTATGTTTCAAGTGCGTCGTATGCCTCCTGCGTCATGGCTTGGATGGATAGATCTGTTCCACCGCCTTCGCCTGGGCCTATCATGTCGATGGCTGCACGTATGTAGCGGACATCGGATTGGAGGTTTTGGATGGCAGTATTGTGCAAGGCGAGATATTCATCTTGCCTTATATCGTCCGTGTGCATGTTGCCAATGTTGGTTTCGGCATCGTCCATTCTTTTCCCCAAACCATTTTCTCCGACAACTTCTTGCAAGTCGTTGATGGCTTCAGTATGTCCTTCTATGGCTTCCGTGCGCTCTTGCAATATATCGTATAAGTCGCCTATCGCAGCCGTATGTCCTGCCACCACACCGCCGGAAGCAAAATAGCCATTGAGTGCGTCGATGGCGGCACCTACTTGTGCTTGATAAGTGGCAAATGACGTTTGTGTGACATAATCATTAAAACTTACATTGTCGCCCGAATATGTATTGCCGCTGTTAGTCCATGTGTCAGCGGTATTGCAAACGTATATCGCAGCAGGGAATGATTGCCCCACTAACGCCCAATCTCCCACCTTTGGCGATGGTACAACATTGCCCAATGCCGTTGCCGAAGCATACATGCCTCTGCATTTGGTGGTGGAATACTCCACCTGGCCAATCGCAACTTTAATTGTTGAGAAGTTCTGGTTCAGAATGTTGGCGATGTTACCAAAATTGCCTTGCGATGGTATGTTGTTGAGATTATCCATATCTTAGTTTATTTTCATCCAATTATAATTTGCTCCACTGCCAGCATGGTAGCAGATAAAAACTCCAAAATCACCAGGTGCGAGAGTGTGTACGTTGCTTGAACTCGATGTGCCACCGTGAATAGTCACATTTACACTTGACGAATTGAGCAAGTGCATTTTTGCTCCGTTGTAGTCAACAGTATGGGGTAATTCAACGGTAATGTTTTGGGGGATTGCCGTGTCAATGTTTATTTGCACATTCAACCCTGATTTGTCAATCAACAATGCGTAAGAAATAGGCATAGTTCCCATAGGGTTGAGATAACTCATATAGTTAGAGTCGTTTATCTCAAACAGCGGCATATACATATTGCCACTTATTTTTGCATTTTGGCAAATCAAATCACCTTCCTCTGTGATTTGGAAATTGTTGTTAGGCGAATGGATACTTTTGAATACACCACTCAAAGCATTAATTTCCCCCTTAAAATACCCTCCAAATGCATACACATATCCCCTAAGAACGATGTCATTGAGGATTGCTCTACCTCCGTGTGTCACCACAAACTTCGCCATTTGCGCCACCTCTTGTTCGGTGGGTTGGTAAGATGGGTCTTGTGCGTATTTGGCTATGGTGTAGAATGCCTGTTCCATCGAACCGCCACCCCAAAGGAATGGGGATTGCTCGGAAGAATACACGCCACTCATGCCGCCTGTCTCTCCATTTTCAAGCATCGCTCCATTGCGGTAATTGCCCACTCTTATCATTTGAGTGAGAATCAAACCGCCCAAGATGGTGGTGCTGGCATTGGCAATGGCATTGGCGAGATATGCAAGGTTCTGGTAATAAGCCAAAGCCTTGTTGTTGTCGAGCGGAGAAGGTAGCCAGTCCGTGTTGGGTATAGTGCCTTTGGTGAGCATGATTTCCATGACGGTGCAAGAGCCGCTAACCTTAAACGTCTTGTTGCCTGTCAGTTTACAAGTGATTCTCAGCACCACTCTTCTTGCGTCTTGCCCAAGTGTAATCGTTTCCTCATGCCCGGCAAAGCTGATGGTGATTGCCGTGCCTTTGGCTTTCAGACTGACACAATACTTGGCATCATATTCCAAATCGTCTGCGACCTCTTGCATGAGTAAGCCATTTGTTAGTGTTGCCGCCATGCCCGATGCGCTGTCGGTGTCCTGTGCCGTTGTGACGTTGTTGTAAGTCCAATATTTCAGATGCGAAGAATAAATTTCTGTTGTCGAACTTATATTGTCGCTTGCCGCCACATCTTCGTTCTCGTAGTCGCCAGTGAAGCCAGTGTTGCGGAGCATGTTGGTGTTGCCCGTGTCGAGAGTGTCAATATCTTCACGCAGTTCCGCTTGTCCTTCCGTCAGTCCGTCAATAACGTTTTCCACATCTTCGCCATTAGGCAACTTAGTTCCCGATTGCATCGTCACCTTGCCAGTGAAAAGGTTGTCGCCCGGCTTGATTTGCGTTTCGGGAGCGGGGAGAGAAAAAGTATTGATGCCGACAAATTGCCTAATGTACGGACTTGATTCCCCCGCGCCAGCAATAAAGATTGCGTTTTGTCTTCCGGGGTTATCTTCTCCACGATAACCAAGTTGCACAATGTTGTCGCCAGCAAGAGGGGAATCGCTGTTGGTGTCACAATCAGCCTTGGACAAATCTATCCAATGATAATCGGAAAGATAAACATATTCGCCATCAATGCTATATTTGCCCTCGTCATACGACGATGTGGCACTTGTGCCTGTCACCAACCGCCAATAGTAATGATTACTTATTTGTCCGTTTTGGTTGGATAGGTTGAACGTTTGGCAGCGTGCCTGGTCGTTGACTTTCCATAAGTTTGTTATTTCCTTGCCATTGCTATCCACACGTAAGAAATAACACCTGTAGTTATCCCCCATGTCACGAACAAACGCACAGGTGGCGGCTGCGGCTGTGAGCATTTGCTGACCGCCCACATGGTATATCTCTTGGATGTCCAACTCGGTTGCTGACAATTTCTTGCGGACGTTTACAAAGTCACTCTCAAAATGCCAGTTGCCTTGCCCGTCTTTCCAGATCGCTGCGCCTGATGCTCCTTCGCTCCACTCTCCAGCACGGATGCCTTGCTCAAAAGTGATAATGCCTTTTGCAGTATCGGCTTCTCTGCGTGACAGGAACAATTTACTTCCTTCGCTATTCAATAGGCTAACAAGAGTGCTGTAATTTATGCCACCGCCACCAGTTCCCGTGATGAATCCATTATAAATCCTATCAACGGTTGTGGTTATCTTCTGCAAGGTGGATTGCTCCACCTCGTCATTCAAGACAACCTCTACTTTGGGCGTATCTTGCTCTCCCTCACGGATGGTAACACTCTTGATGGTAACATTATCTATGACAGGAAGAACGGCATCTTCCGTATCGGGAATGCCACGCATGGAGAATTTATATCCTGCGTAGAGATTCCAATACACAGACTTGTTGGGTATTCCAGCCTTCTCGCAGTTGTCTATATTGTGTTGGATATAGACATCACTAATTTCTGGCTCGTAGGTGTATTTTTGCTCGCAGTTGTCTGCAAGGTATTGCGTAGCTGCAACAAGCAACCTCACTTCTGCCATGCGGATATATGCGTCTGGAAACTCTATATTCAGAAGCACATATTGGTCGCCAGCGGCAAGAGGACTTAGCGAATTGGGGTAATAGGCATGTATGGTGTCATCGGTGAACCGCTCTACAATGTCTATCTTCCAACCTTTCTTGTTGCCGATAGTGATGGGTGTTGCCGTGTTGGGATTCCACTTAAATTCCATACCGCCACAAGCACCTGTGTTGAAATGTATGATGGCATCTGTTCCTGTAGTGGATATGTTTGCCAAGTCAACACCAATATCCTTAATGAAGACACTGAAAGGTGTATTGATGATGGTGTCTGCGATATTTTGTGGTGCCCAAACGTATTCGGGTTCTATAACTTCGTCATCACTGTCTATCTTGTATGTGAATGTTCCATGGGGAACATAACTACTACTGACGATTTCCAAGGAGAATGTGACCTTGATGTTGGAGTTTTCCGTAACTTCTAATTTCATATCTCCATACCCCTTAGTTCTGGAATCTACATTCGGGATAGATGGCAAATCGACCTTGCTGTAGGTGTTGCTGTTGGCAACAAGTGGCATGGCAGGGGATTTATGCTCTACTATCATGGTGGGTGTGCCGCCATTGACAGGTGTCTGCCATATCCTAAACCTATACCTTACTATAACAGGTGTTGACTCCGTAGAGTTGTACTTGACGTAGAACTTCACATTTTGCGTCACTGGTTCGGTATGGTATTTGCCAGCAGAAACACCATCTATCTCAAACAAAGTGTCTGCGTATGCGTCTTTGATGATTGACGATGTACCGCTTGGCTCAAAGTATGTGCCGTTGCCATTCCATGTGACCGTCTTTTCTGGCACTTCAACATGCCTTGTGATTTTCAATTCATCTACAACGTCAGCGGCAGGTATCACTCCGTCACCTATGTTGGTTTCTTCGTCAACTCCAAGAAGTTCGTCTATTCTCTCGTCATTGTCGTAGTTGGGGTAAGCATCGGTTGGGAGTGTTTGCTGTGATGGTACACGTCCGTCCATGTCGGGGATGTTTGCCGTGCGCAAATCAAGGTACGTACCGCTCTTTATCGTGGGATAGATTTCCTCTAAATCTTCATTTGAGCCATCCCACATGGCTGCACCTTCACGTATTCCTTCCGGGCAATTAGCCGCATCGTCATGCTTGTCTATATATGCGTCATTGCTGTCGCCAAGCACATGACGGAGATTAGGCAAGTTGTCGCTATCATATCCGTAGATAGCATCCCTGTTTGCGTTACCTTCGGTCTTGTTATTTGGGTCATTCACCCTTTTATGTTCGGGTGTTCCCGTCATTGGCAAGAATGTGTCTGGCAGTTGCAGATTCATCACATACATTGCCTGTGGCAAGGAATAGTTGTCGTTGTAGTAACGATATGGCATGTTCCTTGTCGAACCCATTGCACGAAGCCTTGTGATGATATTCTGCGACTGGTTGGCTGTGCGCTTGATGCGGAAGAGAGATTTTCCATCGTCAAGGCGGCGGGCATAACCTTCGCCATAACCAAACATGTAGGCTTCATTCTCGTTACCTGTAATGTTGCCAAGGGTGTAGCCTATCCTAATGGTACGACCAACGACAACATAATCAACCTTCCATTGATTGTGTATTTCTGCAAGACCTTGTGTGACATACCATTGGTTAATGCTGATAACCTTATCTTCTAAGTGTGGAATATCGGGATTAACTTCCACCCTCCAACCTTCATGTGGATAGAGACGGTTGAGGTTGGCTTGTATCACACCACCAAGATAGGCAACAGGGGAGAGAGTAACCAAATGTTCCACACCATGCTCGTCAACCATTGTCACGGTTGTTTCTGCGCAATACAGGGTAAACACACTACTGCCTGTATAGTTTGTGCCAAGTGATGCTATGTAGTCGCCTGTGGTGGGTGTTACGTCAAGAATCATACAGGTCACCAACTTGCCTTGCTCGTCATCGAAACGCACATTCTCGTAAACAAAGGAATCCCCACTTTCATGCGCCCGTGCGTTTTGCGTCACACTCGGCACATTGTTAAGATAATATGTTTGCCCCCTATAAACAAGGTAGTCGCCTAATTTCCAGTCAATAGGTACATAGGAGTTGGCATTGAGTGTAACATACCTCTGACCCATATAGTCATCGTGAAACTCCCATTTCTCGGCTATATGTCTTATGTTGTCGGTTTCGCTGCCTTGCAACCTTATGACACAATGTGTGATGTATGCGTAGCCTGTGCCAGTTTCGTCAATAGTAAGCCTAAAAGTTAACGTCGATGTGTTGGCTGTTGGTGTAAAGGTAGCCGATACAACCTTGTGCGTTCCTTCGTCCGTTAAAGGTGTGACATTTGAACCCAATACTAAAGACAGCACAAAATCGGCATCAGTGTAGTATTCTATGTCAATCTTGTATGTACTATTGGCTACCAAAGCGGTAGGGATGGTGATAGTAGTATCATCATCACTATTGACAACAAATTGTTGTATTCGTGCAATCTGTTGTGAGTCAGGTGCTTTGTATATAGGTAGCTTTAAGTCCATTCTAATCCGATTAATATATTTGTATCTGGCTCTCCTGGAGTAACTATTCTCTCAAAATGTGGTGTCACATCGGTCACAGGGTCATAGACGTGGAATTTCACCTTGAAGTCAGCAATGGCATCGGTGTCGAAATCGGGTACGTCCCACCATGTGCCGAAATCACAAGTTCTGTAAACAACATCTTTTCTTCCTGTTTGCGTGTATTCGTCATACATGGCTAATCTTGCGCCAACAGCAGATTGATTGCCATGTCCGACCACACCATTCAAGAACTTGATAAACGATGTTATGTCACTCTTCATTGTGGCATGAGTACCCACGTAAAGAAGCTGAAACTCTATGTCGTAGTCTTTTGCCTTGTTCACTGCCGGGATGTAGGCATCAAGACCATGTGAACCTTTCCAGTTCTTAGTTACAATGTCCTTTGTTTCTGGAAATAACTTGAAAGGACTTTCACGGCATACCACACCGAAATCAGCCAAGGTGTCAATAACCGCCCCTTTAGTGTATTCAAGGCCGTTAAAACTTGTTTGCTGTATGAATAACCGATATGTTGCCATTTGTAAATAATTTTCGCAAATATAAAAAGAATATCATCATATACAAAATTTTTTACAGAAAATATGAAAATAATTGTGTAATAAATTTTTGATTTACCCAAATAATCCGTAAATTTGTGGCAACAATCTATAGTAATGGACATACGAAGCCTTAACAAGATTCTGAAAAAGGAAGCCATAGACCACGGCTTGTGCGCCAAGTGGCAACGTGACTGGAAAGAAGGTTGTGACAGGAATGGTTTGATAGCCAAATACAAAGAGGGTATCGACTTCTGCATAGCCAATGAATATCCAGCCAATGACTTTATCAAGAAGAATTTTACAAGAGAAATGCTTCGTGAGAACAACGTGCTTGTAGATGATGAATATTCCATGCTAAATGCCCGTGTGTGCGTCTTGCAAGGTGCAAGCAAATCGAATTTGCGCTACAATGGGTGGAACGCAGGAACACTCTACGTCCGTCACACGTCAAAGGCGATAATAACAGCAAGACAAATGTCTTTTGTCATCGTTCACCTGTTCAATGACGCAAAGGTAGAGTGTCAGACATACGATAAAGCATCTATTGTTGTATTGGTACATAGTAAAACGGCAAAGGTCACTAATTGCATTGGTAACGTTAAAATTAAAGACGAACTTGATTATTTAAGTATTTTTCATTAGGATGTAAAGATTTGTAATTTTTTTTGAATGGTTAGTAATGAAAATGCGCTTCCTTGTGATAAAGAGGCGCATTTTGTTTGTTACTCAACTCTCATTCTACCTTCCGGGGTTATTGCCCTGTCAATCTTTCGGCTCATGCGGTCTATTGACGTGAACAATGCTCCATCACCATCTGCCATCATGTGTTCTATTGCCCTGACGGACTGGAATTGATTTTCGAGCAATGTTCTTTGCATTTGGGCATTCTCCAATATCTTAGGCATTTGCTCGGTAACAAGTTGGGTAACGAAAATCCGCTTCACACTTACATCTTGTGCTATCCTTGCCATCTGCCCGCTAAGAATACCTATTGTTTCTTCTGTTGCCTGTGACTGAATGCCACTTGTCTGCGTACTTTGCGAACCGCTCTTTAAGGTAAGACCGAAGTTGTTTTTCAGCATTTCTTCCGCGCCACTTAGAAACTCCTGGCTTGCAAGAATCATGGCTTGTCCTTCACCACCTTCGCCAAAGAATTTCCCAAGTTCGGTAAGCACTTGTCCCATAGATTGCTCTGGATTGTTGTAGTCAAATGCTCCATTCTCGCCAAAGAGCCTTGTCCTTAATTTCTCCATCATTGGCTGCAAGAATCCCACGTTAAGCATTTGATTTACCACACTACGCATGATGTTCGACACCGCTTCCTCAAAAGCCTTTGCAGCCGATGTGCCGTTCTCAAAGGCATTCATCAGGGCATCACCTATTTGGTCTGCCCACCCTTTCAGGTCTATATCCCACAACTCTTTAGCCAAGTTCTCGGTGTAACTATAGATTTGGGAATCGAGTTCTGCCATCTTATGCTTGTATTCTTCCAATGCAGCGGACGATGACTTCTTCTTGTCATTCTCGGCAGCATACATTCTTGCGTAATCTTCCCGTTGCTTCTTCAATGCTTCAAGTTCTTGCGTATAGCCAGAACCTTCTAAACCGCCACGGGTGTAATATTCGTACATTGGGTCGCTATAATTAAATAAACGTGCCACCATGCCAATATCATTTCGTCCACCGTACTCTGCCGCCATCATGCGCCTATAATTACCCGTATCGTAACCAAGAGTCTTTTCTCTGCCTGTGCGGATAAGGTTAAGGGTGTTGTCGATTTGTTGCACCTCTTCCTTGATTTCCTCTATCAATCGTTCACGTCTTGCATCATGCAACTGCGCTATGCTTGTGATACCTCCTATTGCAGCACCAGCCGCCATGCCCCACGGACCAAATGCGCTCAATGCCGATGCACCACCCAAAGCACCGCTCAAAATACCGCCAGCATCACCTATCGCAGTTGCAGTATCACCCATTCCAAGAGCATCAAACATGTTGGCTACAAGGTCTATCCCTTGTTGCAAAGATTCAAGGGCTTTTGCGGTCTTTTCAGCATCGTTTACTAACCTCTCCAATCCGTCGCGCAGCTTGGCGTATTTGTCTGCATTCTTTACGGCATCTTGTGCTTCTTTGCTGTTTTCTCCATATTTCTGCCTTGCTTCTGCTGCGATTGTGGTGTATTTCTGGTATTGTCCGTTGTAGTAGTTGATTAACCCTTGATTGCCGCCTGCGACAAATGAGCCAAACGCACCTCTTTCGCCAAAGAAGCCATTAGATTGCCACTCACGTTTAATGCTGTCAAGTTTCTTTAACTCGTTGACGTACTCTTCGGTTGTGATGATGCCAGCATCCATGCGCTCGTTAAGGTGCATAATGGCATTGTCTATTGCATCAAGCACTTCACCTCTTGAAAGGGCATTGGCATTATCCATTAGGTTTATATAGTTGGCAGACAACTTACTATTTTTATCATCACGTTCCGTCCGTGCAATATTCTCGCCAGCAACATATTCTGATAGACCTATAGTACCCAAGCCAAGAAGGTTTGCCAGTCCTTTTACTTTTTCTTCGTATTCTGCGTTATTCTTTTGGATTAGCGACCAATAATCTTGTGCTTGTCCTATCAGTTGAGCATAGTTCTGAAGGTCTTGGCGAATAATGTCTTTATTCAACTTCTTCCAATCTTTCAGACTATCAATGATACCTTCGATTTTGTCTTTATACTTGTCGGTACCAGCGAACAATTCTTCCTTGACGTATTTTTCTATTTCGTTATCCGACATGTTTGCCACTCTACCGAAATCAATGGTCTTTTCTAATCCAGGGAGAATCATTGCGGCATCAAGAGTGTTACGTAAGGCATCTGCCGAACTACGTGCTTTGAAGGCTGTGTCGTTTTGCCCGAAGCCAGCCAAGCGCATTGCCAACATTCTGTTACCTGTGGTTTCGAGAACATTGTTATAGATTTCCCATCGTCTTGTCAAATCGTCAATCTCTTTCTTCATTCCCGATGTGAATTTTTCTCCTTCACGTTGGAAAATCATCAAGTCTATCTGCTGAATGGCTTCTTCGCCTTGACGTATTACTTCGTCTGCCCGTTCATCTTTGCCTTTGTTTCTGTTCTTTCTCGCTTGTGCCATATTGATAACGGCTTGCAAGGATTTCTTGTAGGCTTCAAGATTTTCAATGTCTTTTTTAGTGACGAGTTTCTTGAACATTTCTTGCACTTTCTCCAATGCAGCGGAATGTCCTATTTCCTTTTCCCATTTGTCGTACCAAGAACGTGCATCTTTCAGCAAGCGGATACGTTCTTTCCAAGCCTTTGCTTCTTTGTCTTCCTTGCTTTCCTTTTTGTCTTTCTTGTTCTTTTTCTTGGAATCACGGAACACCTTACCACCGGGATTTGGGTCAGTCAACGATATGCCTGTAGCCTTGCTGAAATCCATAGCATCTTGCATTGCTAAAGCCATAGCATCCCACTGGTCGAGAGCCATCTTGATAGTTTCTTGATTACCTGTAGGATTAGCCGCCATCCATCTTGATATGATGGATTGTCGTTGCTCTGGAGTTAACTGCTTCATGCCGCCAGCCACGCTGATTCCCATCTTGACCATGAGCGGCTTGACGTTGTTGAAATAGTCTTGCGCTGACTTATATTCTTGTCGTATCTTGGTAATTAAGTCGCTGAAATTAGTGGTTGTTCTGATGTCAATATGCCAATCGTGACCTACCAATCTTTCCAAGTCTTGTTGCAATAAACTAACCCTTTGAGCAATTTCCACATCGTTGATGTCAATCGGAATACCTAATTTCTTTGCAAACAATGATATAATATTGTCACGAATAACTTCAGTAGCTTCGCCTGATTTCATTGCAATGTCAGTTACCATTTGCAACAAGGCTTGATGTTCGGCATCGGTTATGTCCTTTATGTCTTTATGCCACTTTTCCTTTACAAGTTGTCTTATAGAATCTGCGGCAACATCCATATCGGCTTCCATTGTCTTTTGTGCGCCTTGTTCACCTCCAACAGCACTCAAAATATTACTGAATGCTTTCATTCCCGACTTGTCGCCAAGATTGCCGATAGCCTGTTCTGCATTACGGATGGCTTCTGCATATAAGTCCGTTGACGATGCAAGCATTCTAAGTTGTTCTTCTTCGGTAAGGTTACGACCTTCCTTTTCTTGCATTGTCTCGTTTGCGCTTTGCAATCCAGCGGCAAATGCTTCATCGGCTCTCGCTGCGTTCAAGGCTGCTGTCATGGCATTTTTGTTGCTCATGGCAAACTTGGAAATGGCTGTGTCGGACTTCTTAACCGCCTTGGCATAGTCATTCATGTTTGTCACAAGGTCATCGTCAAGCCACCCTCCATTTGTAGAACCAAGGACAAAATCAGTTCCATCTGCTATTTGCTTTAATTTCAGTTGCGCTTCGGCGACACTCTTTACTGCCCTTGCAAGACGTTCATATTGGTCTGGAATGTCACGCATTTTGTCGCCATCCATCATGGCATCTTGGAGCAAAGTGTTCTTCATCGAAGAATATTCCTTGATGTAGGTAGTCCACTTCTCCATTGTCTGCAACATGGCATCACCACTCATTTCCGATGCAGGGGTATGGTTGAATATGCCACCCGAAACACTGCCAAATGGAACATCTTTGCCACCTTTGCGATATTCCATGCCAGTTTCACGCATCATCATTTGGGTGTTCTTTATTCCTTCCGTAGAGCGTTCTGCAAGCGACTTAGCCAACTCTTTGGCACGTTCCATTTCTTGATTGTTGCGCTGCCACAAGTCGGTAATGACAGCAACAGCGGCAAATACCCAAGTCATAGGATTGAGTAGAATGGCTTTCATTGCCGCGCCAAGGCGAGCAAATGCCATTGCCGTGCCATTAATGACTCCCGTGAACGTTCCCCATGTACGGACGTTGGCAACAACTGACATCATTTGACCTTTGGTGACAATATCAAGTTTTGACCCCATGATTGCAGCATTTGCTTCCGCTTTTGTCATCTTGCCCAAAGCAACACTTCTTGCAAGTTCTTCTGCTCTAAGTTGACCTGTGCTTATTGCTTGTGAAACACGCAAAACCATTGTTTCTCTTGCCCATTTCTTACTTGTCATAAGATTGGCTTCTTCTTCAATGGTTAAAGTTCGATATGACTTTGCAAATCGCAAATTTGAGACTTCTGCTTGTCGTTGCGCTGCAATAGTCGAAAACACCGCTCTTGTCTGCTGTCCTAACAACGTATTGTAAACAAGCATTACGGCTTTCATGCCGCCAAACACAGCGGCTACGGACATTACCACCGTACCAAGTTCTTTCCAACGTTTAGCCATTGCCGTAAGAGCCGTAGCCACATCTTTTAAGCCGCCACCAACAGCACTCTCAGCCATCTCGCCATACATTATATCAAAGGCGTCTCGTAGGTTCTTCCACTTGGCTTTTACCGAACCAGAAATGACTTCTTGCATGTTATAGAACATGCCACCTTCATTTGTCAAATCCTTGATTACGGATTCAACCATGTCGTAGTCTATCTGTTTCTTTGATACCCTCTTGCGGATTTCTGATGCAGTAACAGTGTGACCTTCCAACTCGCTCAATTTCTCCGACAACTTGCCAAGCATAGGAATGTTGTTCATGGCAAACTGACGCAAAGTATAGCCTGTCAATGCTCCTTCTGCCCTGACGTGTCCTAATGCCAATGCCAAACGAGAAACATCCGTTCCAGCGCCAGCGGAAATGTCTGCAAGTCGCTTTGTCATGTCAAACAACTCATTGTACTTGAATCCATACGCAGAAAGTTGCTTGGTGAATTGGTCAAGTTCTACAACCCCAAAAGGTGACTGCAATGCCAAACCTTTTATCCTGTCAAACAGATCGTTGGCATGTGCCGTGTCTTGCAAGATTGCACCAATGGAAAGTCTTTGCATTTCCAGCTGACCGCCAATCTCAATAATGTTGTTCAAGAATTGCTGACCTGCATATACCGACAGGTATTGCATTGCCATAGATTTTAAATCCGTCAACACCTGTGATTGATGGTTCATTTGGCTGATGCTATGCTGAATGGCTTGGGCAAGTCTTTGCTCTTCGGAAGATAACTGTTGTGCCGATTGTGCCGCTTTCTGCATGGCTGCTGCGTTTTTCTCTGCGGCTTTGGCTGCACGTTCATTGTCTTTCTCGGTCTTGGTTATCTCTTTATCCAACTGGCGCAATTCTTCCTTAGCATATCGCATTTGCGCTCCCAAGTCACCATCGGGGGTAGCCTTGAAACCAGCAACTTTTGTCGAGCCATCGGCAATGCTTTTTACTTTTGCCTGAAATGCTTCCAAAGCGGCTATTTGCTTTTGAATGGCATCGGTGTTAATGCCTAATCCATCTGCTTTGCTTTGACTCGACCTTAATCTTCCAAGCAAATTGTCTATGTCTGCCAAGACCTTTTTGGCATTGTTCAAAGAATCTGCATATTTCCTTGTAAGACTGCTATCTGTCTTGTTAAACGCTTCTTGGTCTTTTATCACCTTGTTAATGGTGACACCAAGAGAAGACCATTCTTTTGCAACGGCTTTGATACCTTCTGCTCCCGAAACACCGCCTAATTTTTTCAAGAACTCTTCCAGTTGGTTTTTCGCAGCTTCAAAGCCAGCAACAAGTTTACCCCCAGAAGCAAGTCCGTTCATTTTAGACATTGCTTCTTGCACCTTGTTTTGGATTTCCAACAATTTTCCTGCTTGGGCAACAGCTTCTTTCAACGAGTCCAAACTTCCCTTTTGCGAACTGGTGCCGCTTGCAGTAACTTTGACTTCAAGACTTTCCAACTGCTTCTTGATAGCATCCAAATTTGCTATCTTGATAGTGATTGGAACATCTGTAAGTCCTTTTTGGATAGTAGTCTTGGCTTCCTTCAACTCTCTATCGAGTTCTCGCCTCTCTATCGCAATTCTAAATTTCAGTGGGTCTAATGCCATGATATACAATGTTTATGTTTGCGACAAATATAAGTAATTTTTCTTTACATTGATGAAAATTGTTTACAAAACATTCATATACAATAAAAAAAGGAATGCGAAAGCACTCCTTTGACTATATTTTGAAAGAAAAACATTCTTTTGTTATTCAACAGGCTTTCTCTCCCCTGTATTGAGAAATGCCCCCAAATCCATTTTTATGCCTTGTTTCTTTTCGTCCTCTCTACGTTTCTTCCATTTCTCGTAGGCTGCTTGCGCCTGTTCTGCCGTGCGCTTGAAACCTTCTTGCCCTGGCTTGGGTTTGCCCTCATCGTCACGTTTATACTTGACAACAGGAGCGTCGTACATCATCAGTTCTATCTGCGCAATGGTGTAACCCCAAAGGTATTCGTAACGTTCTACACGTATCAAGCCGAAGAGGTAGTACCTTGGGAAGAAGAGCCATTGGAGTTGCTTTCGGTCTGCGAATTGACCGCCAAACTTTGTTCTCGAAGGATACGCTCTGCTTCTTTCGTCGTCATCATCATCAGAGTATCCTTCGCCTCGGTCAAGGACATGGTAATTAGAAAGAACTGAGTAAGCGGAATTTTTTTTTTGCCTTCTTCCAATATCTCTGCCAGTTGAATGGCATTGTATTCCTTGACGTAATAGAACCATCGCCAAAGAAACCAATATTTCAACATCAATGGCAATCGTCTATTCAAGATGTAGATTGCCGCCGCCTTGCAAGCAAGTTTTGCGTCATCTATAATTTCGTCAAGTAGAGTTAGTTCATTGTCTTCGTTGTCAACATCTTTCTTGTGGACGATTAACCTACCCAACTTCTCCAACTGCCCATATCTGAGCCAACGTATCTTATATTTCTTCTTGGTGTTAAGAATGCCGACTATTGTTGGGTCATTGTTCCTCAACGACAAATATTCACGCTGCTGTTCTTCAGTAGGTTGACCAATTTTCGGTTCTCTCTTTGCCATACATCAATGATACTAAAAATTTCTTTACATGATAAATAAAAAGGCAGTGGGGTGGGTTGCACCTCACTACCTATTGATAACCTGTTGTCGCCTATGATGTCACACGGGCAGTTGCTCCCTCAAAGATACCCATTGCGTCGATTGCGGATGCTGCGGACGAAGCACCAGACAAGGTGATGCCGATAGGCTTTGCTGTGTCGGCTGCGTCAAACAGGATGGATGCAAGAAGTTTTACCTTCTTGATTGCAAACAACTTGTTACCTTCGTCATTGGTGGCTGCGATACCCACAGTGAATGCGCTTTGCGTCTCTGCAAAAGAGAGTGCTGTTGAGCCACTTGCAGGAGTGAACTTGTAGTCGCCTGCGTCTTCGTCGCCTACAATAGCCTTGGCTGCATTGGTTGAAGTTATGGTGTTCACGGAGAAACCACATGCTTCAAGAACCTCTTGGTCAACACATGGAATGAAAAGGTTGATTTCGGTGTCGCCTGGTGTCATGCGGCTTGTCCAGTCGCCATTGAGACCATGAACACGATAATGCTCTACGGATGGAGAACCACCGCTGTAGCTGAAACCTCCATCTTCTGCCACTGGAATTTCGTGGATTTCCTTGTCGGTTGTGTCAAAGTATTGACCGAAGCCATCCATGACGAACCAAAGATGCGAAATGCCAACGAATGTACCTGCTTGGTATGATGCGATTGTTGCCATAATCTTTATAGTTTTTATTGTTATGATAATCTCTCAAATACGCCCCACCTACATTGTAGGTCAAACGTTATAGTAGTGACTTGAAAACCTTGCCCATCGCTGCCTGTCATGTGGACGGTTGGATTAACCGCTGCGCAATATGTTCCACTGATAGGGAAAAGGTCTATGATGCTGTCAACAAACTCCCCCATAGCATTCACGTCAAGGGTGTTGTTGGAACGGGATTGGGCAAAGGCATATATGACACCATTTGTCTGGAGCAATGTCTTGCGGTTGCCTTTCACGTAATCACGGATGTTCACTGGCAAGTCAATGACAGCAAACTTGGGCATCGGCACTTCACCATTCTTGAAAGATGGTCTATCTTGCAAGAAGATGTACTTGGTTTCGATGATTTTCTTCATCGCCTCCACCAAGTCAGCATAGATGTTGTATAGTGTCGATTTTTTTGCCATAATCACGCAATCTTTAAGAAGGTCATGCCTGTGACTTTTGCCTGTTGCCACGTCTGCATAATACCCGTAGTGCCACGTTGTTGTTGAACCCAATCTGCGTACTCTACCGTGTAAGCCACAACGATGTCGAACATATTGCCGCCTGGCGGTTGGTAGCGCATCATAAATCTTTCTGCGTCATCTGCACCCCAGCCTTTGTTGGTCTTGACTTCGGGCAGATATTTGCTCTTAACTCCTTCGTAGTCACGTTGGAAGTAATAACTGCGACGTGCCCTTTTGCTCATTTTGGGTTGAATTGCCTTTGGCACAAGATTGGACGAATAGTAAGCAACTGTCAGCTGCCTGTCTCGGTAAAGACCTACGACAATGGAGTTTAACAAGTTACCCGTAAAGTTATGCGCTTGTGGGTTCATTATTCTCCATTTGGTTGCTTGGTATATCATATCCTCGCACCATTCACGCAACGCATTCTCTGTTTCATCGTAGATGTAGAGCCGATACCGCTTGAATGCGGCATCAAGTATTCGTGCGTTTTCTGCCTTAGTCCCTGCCATATCGCCAAGTTAGATGTGTGCCGTGGAAATTGGCTGGATTAATGTCAACCACTCTACCATATTCCCTATACGCACCCCTGTCAACGGCTATTTCATCACCTTCTTGTGGAGCATAACCAAGTCGCAACCAATCATCCTGTGTTAAAGGCAAGGCGAGACCTCTATATGACGTGATGACTTCTCCCCTGTCTGATGTGGTGTGCTTCTCGTAACTCCTACATTTCCCCTCGTAAATGACTGTCTCTTTGCTGTTACGCGAATACCCATAATCGTCACGTTGGCATCCGCAATGGCAATGATGCGAATCCGTTCCCATCGGGTCAAAATCCCCTTCGTAGGCAGAAATGTCCTCTTGGTCTTCAAGAGGGTTTTCCACGTCTTTGCGGATGATTCTGCATTGGTGGGGAAATCTCGGATTGCTGACAGCCATTATCTTGGGTTTTTGATGTTCCTGCCGACAAAACCCCATTGCGGGATTTCTTCAACAAGGGGCGACTCTTCTCCCCATTTCTCCAACAGCTTACGAGCGAGTATCAAGAATTGTTGCAGTTGCGAAGCAGACCATTGTTCGCTACCTTCGGAATGTTCCCAATCGGCATCCCTGTCCGTCACACGGGCAGATTGATGTGGGTTGGTTGCAAGCCTTATATATAGGTACGCAATGCAAAGGTCACGCTCCCTTGGTGTTAGGTCAAGAAGCGAAGTTTCTGGTACTACACCTGCGTCCGTCAAAACACCCATAATGGTGTTGTCGGTAAGGTTGGCACTCGGTACTATGCCCCTGATATAGTTCTCAACCGTATATTCCTGATACTCGCTCGGCATGGTTTCAAGTCTTTAGAGTTTATGCATTCTGCTCTGCGTATGACTGATAAACCTTCAGTTTTGCCCAGTTACGCAGGTTGCGGAACACGGGACCAGCATACAACTCAAATTCCACGGTGTTGTGGATTGGGTTCTCTTGCCATGTACTCAACACAGCAATGCGGTTCTCAACGAATGTGTACATCGTGTTACGAGCAATGCCGCCGTATGCCTGGCGGTCTTTCCAAATCGAGTTGGTGTTCTTGATGGTGAACAACTTCTCGTTGGCATTGAAGGCAATCATGTTGTACGGAGAGAATGCTGGAGCATCTTCTACAGGTGCGCCATCTTCCTCATGCACAGACTTGAAGTCGATGGGAAGGAAATCCCAAACGCCCCTGTCGTGGAGGAAGTTTGCGACTTCTCTGCGTGTGGTAACGTAGTTGGTAGCACTTCCGTTTCCGTTGCTCTTCCATGCCACGAAAGCGGCAATCACCTTGGGGTGGTCAAGGATAAGGTCAAGAGTTGCCTTGTTGACCATCCAGCAATTCACGTCACGATTCTGCGTCTCGGTGAGAGTGCGCTGCATGTCGAGAATGTCTTGAATAGGTGTTGCGCTGGTGTTGGGTGCGAGTGTTGTTGCGTCAGTCCAAGTGTACCAATATGCAGAGGTCGTTGCGCTCTGGTTCTGGTCGAAATCGAAGGTGAAGTCATAAGACACACCATCCACGGATGCTTCGTGAATCTCGCCTGTGGAAGCAAGTTCCAAACACATGTGAGACAACTCATTGTGCATACCACCCAAGATGTTCTGACCATTGGTAAGCAATGAATCGTAGATAAGGCTCTGCATGGATGCGCCTGTGTTGTTGCGCACGTCACGGAGCAAGAACATATCGTCCTCGTCCATTGTGTAGCCATGTCCGAACTTGGGAGTAGAGCCTGTGTAGAACTTCCATCCAGCCGGGTTGCGCATAGGCTTCAAACCGTGAGTGGAGAGCAATGATGCTCTTGCCATGATAGGCACGGTCTTGTGTCCTTGGCTCCAGGTCTTGCTGTCTGATGGTGTGTCCCAATCGCCAAGCAATCGCCAGATGGCATTGTTGTACTTCTCGTTAGCGGTGTCCATGATAACACCGAAGTTGTTGTTGTCAACATAACGACGGAGGTCGTACATGTTGTAAACTTGCTGCGCTCTTGTAGTTGCCATAGTTTACCTCCTTTTTACTTTCGGTCAGACCATTTGAACACACATCCTGCATCTTTGAGTGCAGTCTTGATAGCTGCGTTAACGGCTGGCATACGACGTTCCAAGATAGGACGGTCGTTTGCCCACATACCATCACCATCAACACTGATGGCATTGGCATCACGCACAACATCGTAGGGCAAGAGTGCATTAGGCACAGCCTTAACTTTCTTGGTGGTTGCATCCACAACAACCAAAATGTCATTGGCGGCAAGACCAGTGATGGCGGCACTCAGGGTAATCTCGTTGCCATCAACAGCGGCAACGGTAGCATAGTTCTCGGCTGCGGTTGCAAGGTTGGCTGGCAATTCGGCAACAGTAGCACCTACTGCGAAAGGAGTGCCACCAAAACCGTTGTCTTCAACCACAACCTTTGTCGAACTGACTGATTTCACCTTTGCGGTAATCACAGGTGTGATTGCTCTGGTGGCTTCATTGCAGTTTACAGGTGTACCGCATGGCAGGACAACGCCTGGAGCGGGAAGGTCAGTCAAGGTAAAGTTGAATCCTCCAACGAGCAATTCGGGCTTTCCCTCGAAAACCACCTTTGCGCCGCCGAATGTTCCACTGGCCTTAACAACCTGATTGAAAGTACCTTGAATCATCTTTGTTTGTTTTTAATGTTGGAAAATCTCTAATGTTTCAGACAGCTACATCATGTGTTTTCTAAGTGCTTCTGCATCTGCTTTCTGCTTTTCCATTTCAGCCTTCTTCTGCTGAATAAACTTGTCGAACTCTGCTTTGCTGTCTTGTCCGTTTCCTGCGCCTCCAGCACCACCACCGAAAGGCTGTGCGCCATCGTTCTTGTGCATACGCTTGTAAATGGCTTCGTAGTCTTTTTCGGCTTTTGCCGACAAAGCATCTATGTCGGGGTTCTCTCCGATAGCCAGTTTCTCCATCGTGATTTCAAGGGCGTAATCGTCCTCTTCAACACCTCTGGCGATAAGGTTGCCACGTATCTGCGCACGTATTTCGGCTTCGGTTTTTGCCTTTTCTTTTGCAGTGAAAGCGGTAATGAAATCGTTGAGCTGCTTGCTCTGCTTGCCAATGATGCCATCTTCACCCGTCAGACCTCCGATTGCCTTTGCTACAGCATCAGCGATTTTTTGGTCAAGGTCGGGTTCTTCTGCGGCTTTTTGCTCTTTAGGTTTCACGCCTTTCTCCCATTCGGCTTTTGCTGCGTTGACAGCCTCTTCAATGGCTTTTGCCTTTGCCGTGGCTGCATCGTTCTCCCATTGGCTTTTGCCTGTGGAAATGCCGACTGACACATCATGTCGCAGTTGTCCGCTCATGGTTTTAAGCATCTGGACGGGAAGATTCCAACTTTCATCGGTGATTTTGGAATCATCAGCAAATTGGGGCAACCAAAGATTGGCTACCTCTTCAAAGGAGCGGTCACTGAGGTTATCTACCTGTGATTTCTCCTTCAATGTGGAAATGAGAACTTCTTTCTCCATTGTCTAAGTTTGGTTTTTGTGTTGAAAAATCGTTATTCCAAGAGCGTTGTTTCCGCTCAAAAACGTCAAAATTTTTGCACAAATATAGTATTTTTTTCTTT
>ERZ809477.4-NODE-4-length-43943-cov-10.532606_pt1 | contig 43943 bp, 41 predicted proteins | sample MGYA00521238_ERZ809477 | MGnify/ENA primary metagenome ERZ809477 (study PRJEB31581, sample SAMEA3312793) | metagenome | study: EMG produced TPA metagenomics assembly of the PRJEB8939 data set (Metagenomic analyses of Rumen microbiomes reveals... | reverse complement strand
CTGACTGCATCAGCAAATCCCTTCAAATTATCGATATAAGCCTGTTTCTTCTTGATTCTAACATCAAGGTCGGCAATCTCCGCCTTTCCAGATAGGTACATGTTTACATTGTCCTTGGTCTTCTCGAAAGGCTGTCTGCTACTCATCAGCTTTTCAAACTGTTCGCCCCACTTGGTTGCCCTTTCCTTTTCAAGGTCGGCAAGCTGCAACTGGGCCTGCATGAGTAGTCCGTTCGCATTAATCTGGCCATCACCGATGTTTTCAACCATGTTCTGAAGCATGATATCCACATCAAACTTGCCCTGCTTGTTCTTGGTCTTGACCTTATCTTTCATCCAATCGGCAAGTTTTTCAATGTTTTCATTAACAGTTACCACCCCGTTTTCGTCCGTCGGCTGCGGAACTACAGGAATCACCTTAGGTTTTTCTGGCATATAATCCTCAGAGGAGAAATAAAATGTACATTCCTCCAAAATATATATTTTTGTGATGTAAATTGCAAGGGGACTTTATCGGATTTCGTCGTCCCACATCGCACTGGCTATGCGTTCGGACTTGTCGCCTGCCCTATTCTTGCGGAAAATGGCTTCCTTGTTAGTGAATCCGTTGGTGTACTTGTACACATACAGGGCAACAACCATGGCAGAACCATAGAAATCGTACATGTGTTGCGGACTATCGAACGCAGCCTCGGCTTTTTTGCCGTACGACTCAAATAGCTTCTGGAAACCTTCCGCATCCAGCTCATGCCCATTAATTGAAATATGTTTGCCCTCCGTGACAAGGCAACAGTATACGGTAAGCAGTGCAGACGCATCGTTGATGACGGTCTTGTTCACATCGGGAAAAGCTCGCTGCAAGAAGATTCGAAGGATATTCACCTTCTCCTTTGTTACAGAGGTCGTCCCGTCCTTATACAAGCCATCCATCAAATCGTTAATATCTTTCGCCATAATGCTACCGTATTTTCTTGTAGTTTATACGCTTGCTTCGGCCATAGCTCCGAGCTTGTGCTGTTCAGCCATAGCATCAGGAGACCTTATGAAGTCGAGAGCATCAGCATAGCGGCTTCTCATTTCATCGGTCAAGCGCAACAGTTCAGTTTCAGTCAAATCCTCTATCTGCTCGTAGTTACCATAGTACATCGTTGTATTCAGGTAGTAAACAATCCAGTATAGCGATGTCACATGGTCGTCGTGCGTGTTTCCGCCGCCACCCCAAGTGTTCTGGGTTTTCTGGGTGAATGTCATGAGTTCCATGATTGTATCGTAGTCATACACCTTGATGTACCCACGCTGGACATACATTTTCAGAAGGATAACAACGTTGCTCTTCAACGTCGGCGTTGCCCACAGACCACGGCACTTCAAGTCAAAGTTGAGGATATTGGGGTACATTGCCGTATTGAAGAAATAGTCATAGGTGGATTTTCCAGGTCCGTTGTATTCGATGATTAGGTACGGGTTGTGATAGAATTTCAGAATGATGTTCGCAATACGGCAGAAGTCGTTAACTTCAGTGCAGTTCGACGACATGGTAAACACTTGTTCACACTTGATGTTCGAATACACCTTCGCAATTTGAAGCACATGGTAGTCCTGACGCATACCGTACGAGGTATCAATGGATGCAACATAGGAGTAACCCTTTGCTTCCATAACACCAGCAGGTTCTGGGTACTTAAAGGCCCTCATCGAAATATCCCGTACAATGTCAGCAAGCTCAGGAGGCCATATACTGCTATCCAACGGCAGAGGGTCAACGGCCTTCAACTTTTCCAAGCAGCGGTAGTCGATAAGGGTTATACCAGAACCGACGAACTCGCATTCGTATTCCTGACGGAAACGCTGGTCGCCAATTTTGACTTTTTCTGCGTTCGCCCACGCCTCGGTTCGGCCAGGTACTTTGTCCCATGTAACAACGGAGCGAACATAAAGGTCGTTGTTTCCCTTATCATACTCTGCTTCTGCCTGTTCCAGTTCCAACGATGTCTGCCACATGTCGTAGAAATGGTTCATGCCATTAGGGGTCGAAGTGATGATGCAACGGGTCGTCTTACCAGAGGAAATAGACGGCATAACGGAAGCAATAAATTCAGCTGCAAGGTTCGGCCTAAGGAACGCAAATTCGTCAAGGTACAACAAGTTAATGGAGAAACCACGGATGTTGTCAGGCGATGACGAAGACACGATGATACGTGAGTTGTTCGAAAACTGGATTGACGTTTTGTTCCAGAGTTTCACACCTGGCTGCAACCATGTCGGGAGCCTACTGTACGAATCACGGAGCTGCTGCATCTGTTCCTTAGCCAACGACAGCTTGTTACCAATCATTGCTATCAACTGGTCCTTGTGGAAGATTCCCCACCAAAGGATGAAGCCACGCACAATGGTCGATTTGCCCACCTGTCTTGACCATTTGTTAATATTGAACCTGTATTTCATGAAGCGTTTTATCGCCGCCTCCTGAAAATCGTACAGGTCGAACAACTGCATACCGTTGTCCTTCGTGTTGATGTAAACGTAATTGCGGATGAAGTAAATAGGGTCGAGGGCACACTTCTTGATTTCCTTCAACTTCTCTAGGTCGAGCTTCACAGGCTCATTTGCATCACGCAAATTAGGTATTCCGTTAAATGGCATGTATCACTCCTTATCTATTTCTATCTATGTTCCTTGCGGGAATCCTGCCTTCTTGTTGGAAGCGTCAATTTCCGATTGGGTCATTTCCGCCCTTGTTAAACGACCTTGGTTCAAAGCCACCTGACGACGCTTTTGGGCGTTCTCGTGGGACCGTCGGTCCATTTCCTCAAACACAATCTTCGACATCGTGTTCCTGTCTTCGTCACTCATGCGGTAGAACTTTCCGTCCTTAATGTTCATGATGTAACCCAGTCGCATAAGATGCTTTGCACGGTCATTAGCCACGCCATAGAGTTGGGCCAGTTGAGCCTTACCGACGGTACGCCACTGAGGTGCCTGTTTCATGACATCAGGAGAGTCTGTAATATCCTGCTTAGGTGCAGCCTGCTTGGACACTGGCCTTGCCGCCTGTTGTGCAGGGCCTTTCACCTTACGTCCCACTTGCTGTTCCTGACCAGCCTGCCGTTGTCCTGCGACAGCCTGATTTGCACCAGCAGCCGAAACCATTTCGCTACCATAACGACCAAACTGGGATTCTCCACGACGGTCTGGGTCCTTCGCTTTCTCGATAAACGGCTTCTGGTCTTCCTCGGTCATAAGGAACACGGGAGCAGGGAGGTATTTCAGATATTCGCTTGACGGGTCTTTCATCATGCGTTCAAGTAGACGATGACCTTCAGGAGAGACAGGATTGTAACTCAGGTCAAGACCAGTCTTGGCCATAAACGCATTGGAGAATTTCTTAATGTCCGTTACCTTTCCATCCGCACTGAAACCCATTGACGCATAGTATTTATTCTTGTCAACGACCTTGCCAAATTCATCACGGCCTTCGGCTTCCAGTTCTGCGACGCTCTTGTTCTGGTCACTATCTTCGATTGCCTTTGCCAGTTTCTTTTTGTACGCTGGCATGAATGTATCGGTGTAATAATGACGGACAAACTCAGGGAACATCTTTGCCTTTGCCGCCTTTTCGTTCAGGTACGGAAGCAAGTCCCTATGTTCTTCCCAATAATCCTCAAATGCCTCTTGGAACTGTGCGTAAGCATTCTTGTCGATAACTTTGTTTCCGTTCTCGTTCATGCCGTTCATTAGGTAATAGAACTGCAACGAATGGTTGAGGGCCTTGGTTGCATCGACGATTTGAAGGTCCTTGGTAAACCCGTACTTTTCTTCAAAGTCATCATCATCCATGCTAGTCGTGTTATCCTCTTTAACATGGCTTACAGATTGTCCAACAGCGTCAACCTTGTCAAACAAGGTTCCACCCGTCTTAGACAAAATCTCGCTTGTGCGCTTTGCTGCATTTGTAGCATACTTTGCGAACGGGTTGCTTGACAAATTCTTTTCCACAGAGGCCTTTGCATCTTTGATAGCGGCTTCTTCACGTTTAGCACGGCTAGCTTCATCTTTCGCTCTCGTAGCGGAACCATAACCGTCGTAAATTGACCAGATAAGGCTGCCAACTGCACCAGCAACACCGAGTCCAGCCAGAGTTATACCAAGTGCAGGAGCGCCAGCAACAGCGGCAACAGCACCCGCAATTGCAGTAGCCAGACCAGCTGCACCAGAAACAATGAAGGCACTGTTCATTCCAGTCGATAGTGCAGCACTCGCTACACCATCAGCGCTTTCGAACTGCGGGGCATAAATCGTCTGGTGCAAATCAATGATGGCTCTGACCGTATCGGTGTCAAGACCCGCAATACCGTTCAACGCAGATTCCATCAAAGCGTAGTTATTTTTTAGAGACAACTTTGAGTACATTTTTCAACATCTCCGGGTTCTTGACAACCATGTTTGCAAAATCCTTAACAACATCTTTGGACACTTGTCCGTTATTCTTTACGATGACATCGGCAATCAGCTTGCCCGCAGGAGTCTTAATGGCTCCCAAAAATCCGTCAACAACATTGTTTCCAGAAATACTCGATTCAACCGCTTCGGCTGCGGTTCCCGTCTTATCTGGTGCAAAAAATCGACCGAAATCTGGCCAAGGGGGCTGTTCATCCTTTTCCATCATGGTATCTTCAACATTCTGGAAATCTGGGTCAGGAGGTGGAGGAGTTGAACCGCACCTTGATACAAACGAACGGAACGCTTGGTCTCCTTCATCGTCTCTTGTCCACGGGCCAGGGCATGGCTTTCCAGTGATGTCAAAATGACGGACTATCTGTACACCAGGGTATTTCTTCATAAGGTAAGCGACAAGCTTGGCAGTGTTAGCCAACGTCGCTTCCGTCAGATAAAAGTTAGGGTCAAACGGGGATGTTCCCTTTTCTCGTTTGCCTTTGTAGTTGCTGCACATCTCGATTGAAATTGTGTTTGCGTTTGTAGCTTGGTTATGATACTGTGCAGCACCGCCAATCTTTGCGGTTTTCTTATATTCTTCCAGTGCATCACGGGTAACGCCAACGGCCCAAGTGTAGTAGTTGTCCAAATCAGGATTATACTGATAAATTTCACCATCGTCAACAATAAAGTCGGCAGAGCATTTTGCTGGGAACACAGTTCTCGTTGCAGAGCCAGTCTTTGAAGAGTTGCCAGCAGTGTAGTGCAAAGCAATATATTGAATCTTGCGGTTCTTGGCGGGAGTCATGTTTGAAGGAGTGCGGTTCCTGATTATATTGAACGGCTCCTTTTCTGAACTATCGGAATCGCCTTTTTCATCATCCTTCTTTTCGTCTTTCTTTTCGTCCTTCTTCTCAGTTGATTCGTCAGCCTCGAACAAGGTACGATATAGGGAAACGATGGCATCCTTTCTGGTGTCATCCAATCCATCGTACTTGTTTACGGACTCTATGAAGATATTTTCCATTGCACTGCACCAAGTATTTCAGAAATAGTTTATAACCTTGATGCGAGTAAAATGCGTGTTTAACCGCTTATTTCGCCAGTTCAATATTATAAACTATTTGCATAACAATGTTGGCAAAAGCCAGATAGGTATAATTATGGATATGTTTGATATTCCGACAGAGAAAGAACTTCTTGGCCAAGTGAAGGCTCACTTGGAGACTAAGAAGCCAGTTAAAACGCTCGATGTGGACGACGTGTTCCCGTTCTGGAACGCCGCTTCCGTTTCCACCGCAGACACCGATTCAATGCGTAAGCCGAACAAGAAAGGCTTGGTCATGCCGAACGACAAGGTGGGCTGCGTAAAGCCGCTCAAGACCATCAAGGAATGGAAGGCTGAACGCATCAAGGGTCACAAGGAAACTACGAGTGAAGCTCAGAAGGAACCAGAAGTCAAGAAGACTGCTCAGATGGAAGCAGCTGGTGGAACCCCTAAGTTCAAGCCTGTCGATGCAACAGTCGATACGACTTACAGCGTCAAGGGCGCCCCGAAAGTCAACGGAAAATCTCTTGTTGGCACAATCAAGCCAATCAAGGCTGGTGAGACCGTTTCCATTGAAGACATGAAGACGCTCATCGCTGCTATCAGAACGAACAAGCTTCCGAACAATGTTGGCATCGTCAAGCCGCAGAAGAAGCCGACTCTCAATGTCGGTGGACGTGACGACTTCGGTGTTGTCACGAGCGACAAGCCGATGAAGAACCCGAACCCGAAGGCATACGCAAAGTATGTCGAGAAGGACATGGACGGCAAGAAGACGGAAAAGCTTGTTGAACTCGGTAAGCCTGAGTACAAGAAGGAACCTCCGAAGACTTCCAAGACCAACCTTGTCGGTTCAGTTCAGGTAAAGAAGTAAGATATGACTGAGAAAATGCCTATAAAAACTCCCCGCACCGTCAGGGAGTTGCATCGTAACCTTGTGCGAAATCCTGTGCCCGTGCATCAGGGTTTCATCAGGTGCCGTATAGGCGACCTTCCAGTATCTTACGACCCCGACTACGACGGGAAACATCACGTAGATGACGTTACAAAGGCGCACACAGCGCCTCCTCCTGAAACGGTCAATGCAAACATTGATAACTTTACCGCTCCTGGCCTTTCATTGAAATACGCCAAGGAAAGCCATTACAAGTTCACTGTTTACATACCGACACAGGAGGATAACGAATATGACGACTCGATTTCGATAAGCATGTATTGTGACGACTACTACGAAAACTACTGGGCGCTTCATCGCTACATGGAAACAATCCAGAGCGGTCAGACGGACGCATTCCCTATACTAGACCATAACCACAGGGTCTACGGCTACGACCACAGGTACAGGAACAGGCTGATGTTCATCCCCCATATCGACTTCCACTTCGGAGACGACAGGGCCCAACATCACATGATTGTTCGCTACTACCGTTGCTTCCCTACCAGCATAAGTGGATTGCAAGTAACTCCAGGTAGTGCTCAGGCGTTGAAGTTCACCATGTCGTTCAATTACCAGATTAAGAGGATTATCCGCCTCCCCGACCCCAACTCGCTTATGTCAGCTATATGTGTAGTTACTGGCGGAGAAAACAGTAACTCATACTAGGAGCGTTTATGGCAAGTACACCGTCTACTCCATATAACCAAGTCACCCACGTAACACCCGTGATGCACAATACGGAGCGTCCATCGGACAGCTACCTTCAAAGGTATTTTGCACACGCAGAAGGATTTGTTCCGAACAAGTTCCATATAGGGTTCAGTGGTGAGTATGTGGAGAAGGCGCTGACCATAATGCAGGTTAACTGTGCGGGCGACAAATACACACATGCACCGAAGCTGTTCAACGGTTCTGCGTACCTGATGAAAAAGTTCAGCAATTTCATCGACGACCACTGGGATAACGAAAAACGAATCCTTAACATGTTGTGGAACTGCAAGTCAATAACGCTTCCGAAGCCAACTTTGACTACGGAGCAAATCGACTCACTTGACAGCATGAAGGACTTGACTTTCAACATGCCAAAGAAGATACAGTCTGGGCAGCTCTCGTTGACCGTAGTTGATGACCAGTACCTGATGTGGTTCAACTTTTTCAATGCAATGTTCAACTCGCAAATTTCTCCGCTTGTGTTGCGGCCAAAGTCTGGTTTTCATAAGATTGATATCTCGGTAGAACTTCTTAACGGTGCTACCGCTGACGACTGGGCAGTTGACATGAACAAGGAAGCGTTAGCATCAACCGCCCCGTGGCTTTCTTACGACCCAGGTACTAGGACGAATCTGGATGTTATCCAGATGTCCGAATACAATTCAGTTGTGCTTACTGCTGCTCCTACGATTGACCCGAACAACAGCAGCATGGACCTTGCTTCGTTCACCGTCGAGTTCAAGGTTCCGAACCCACTCAATGGTACATTCAAGAAGAGCGACCGTGGCCTGCACGACAATACTAGCGTAGCTCAGGCAACCGTAGGTTCCTCAGAAACTTCTCTGGACTACAACCTAAGGTTCTGGGAAAGAACAAAGAAGACTATGCTTAACACTCGTGACAGTTACGAGGCTCTTAACGCAAGTGATGAACACGACTTTAATTCGAGAATGAAACAAAATAGGGGCTTTATCCCAGCCCCACAAAATGCAAAACAATAAAACTACTTTATTAGCGTAGTTATTTTCTGCTGTAAATTTAATGTTTTGAAATTTCCAAACAGAGGAAGAAGCTTAGAGTATGCATCATATATTCTAAGGTTGTTCTTCGTCATCGGAATATCGGATGTAGGAACATCTATGATTGAAGTCAACTTCTTTGAATAAAGTTTACGAACATCCTTTCCATACTTGCATATTCCCCAATGAGCCATCGTCGGTGTACGGATAATGCCGTTGTCGAAATCGTTTGAGAAAACTGACGGTAGCTCGCAACGAACAGCCGACATCACACAGCGGTCGAAAATGCCGCTACGGTAGCCAAGATAATGGTCAACTCGGTTGTCCATGAAGGTTACATACTCGATTGAACGCTCGGTAAGGAAACGGGTGCAATCTTCCTTGGTTGCCGTATATACAGGAATCTTGTCCTTCTTCAAAATCCGCTTGCAGATTTCGTTATAGCTGATTCTCGGCTTGTACCACATCTGGATGCCTTCCGAGTCAATCTGATTAAGGTTGAACTCGTACAGATAACCATTGAGGGTGATGTTGCTTGTCGGGATGTCCGCCCACCGAGTATTACTCGTATTGCGGATAACGCTGTCAACAAACCATTTCGGTAAATACTGCTTGAACATCGTTATCAGTCGGGTAGGCGAATTTGACATGTCTTTCAGGATAGCCTGAACATGCTCGTCGAAATATCCGTCCCTAACAGCCTTCCACTCTTCAACGTCGTCGAAACTGAGCTTGTTGAGCGGAAGTGACATCAACCCGTTGCGGCTGTTCTTGAACTTCAGCTTTTCATAAGGGATGTACAGGTAGTCACAACCTGGGAACGCATCGAATTCAAGGTCGGGGAGAATGACGCTGAGTCGCTTTGCATCGTCATACGAGATGAAGTCATTGTACTTGTCGAGGGGTTCACCAAGGGTTCCCGTGTTGTAGAACACCACTTCATTCTCTATGTTCTGTGCCTGGTTATGGGCTTCGATAACGGAGTCCAGCGTATAACCGACAACTATCCTTTTTATGCTATGTTCTTTAATGTCCGTCATCATTGCTCCTTCATCGTAGACAACAACTTCTTCATGCCTATGTTCTTCTGTATGTACGGGTAAATATGCTTGTCCAGCCATTTGCTGTCTGGAAGTCCAGTAAATATGTCGAAAATCTTGCCATCGGGTTCACAGAATATGTGCATCGGTTTCAGGGTTAGACCAAGCGACTTATATATCTTGCACTTCTCTGGCTCTGGTTCGACAACTATCTTGACCATGTTGTTAGAGCTGTCCAGCAAACCTTTCTTGTAGAACCAGTCGTGAATTTCAGCCAACGAAGACCTGCACTTGGGGCAATCGTTCGCCCCGTCATAGAAGATAAACATCCACATCAGCGTGTTTCGGTCAACAAAATTGGAAAAACACTCGTTGCCAAAGTCCACAAGCTGTTGACACAACGGCTTATACAGGCCGACATCGAATTTTCCATCACAACAAAGCTTACCCATAATTGAATACAGCTACTTTACAATGGATAAAATACATTTTTACACTTTCTTCTGTGCGTTGTTATAGTCTGGGAACTTAATCTTGGCAATTTCATCCTCAACTTCCTTCGGGTGGCCGTAAAGAAGGTTTGGAGAACCAAGAGTAACGACGGTGATAAGGGTATCTTCTGAGGTAGGCGAGCCACTATCAATTCCATCGTTTTTAATTATCTGTTTGCCCAAGACGATATACTCGTCACAGTAAATCTGGTCAGGTGCGGAAAAGTCGTCCCTCAATTCCTTGGACTTGGCGTAGACATACACAGACGAACCCACATCTGGGCCCATCAGGTTTGTCAATGTCACATTCATCTTCTTTCCAAGGGTAGCCAGATAACGGCGACGGATAAATGGAGATACCTGATACATGTTATGCGTGTTCACCGTACAGTCACGAATCATATAGGCATCACCGAAAGTATAGCCAGCAGGGCCAAAGGAATTGTCGATTTCTTCCTGATTGGTGTAGCCAGCCCCTTTCAACAGCTTGCCGAAACACTCGTTATCGCACAGGCCGACATCAGGCTTGTTGTCAGTCAGGGTCATGTACGTAAGGTGAGGGAACAGGTCTTTCTTGTTCTTTCCAGCATCACTCCACCTGTTGTCCGTGGTATAGAACCAAGTGACATAACCAGAGTCAGAATCCTCAAACATCGAGGCGTTACCGCCACGCTTTGCGTTCACATAGTACATCAGCATCTGATGCTTGTAATAATTCTTTGAACGGTTTATGCTTGATACGACATAGTTACACTTCTCGGTCGAGAATGCGTAATACACATAGTCGCCTTCGAGGAAGGAATGCTCCACGATATCGTTAAGGGTATTCTCCATGTCAGCCTTGACGACAATCCAATTCATCATGTCACCCGTCGTTTTCGGCGGGATTACTATTACAGGGTCATCAATCTTACGGTGCCTAAACACCTGCTGCATCGTCTCCGTTGACGTACCGTACTTTTGGAACGTCCTTGTGTCCATAGTCTCGAACGCACCCAGACGGAAAACGATGTCCTGATAGCTGTTGTTCGTACCAGACACAACCTTGATTGGAGAGGTGTCCATGACGACGAATGTCAATGGAGTGTTATCCATTGCAGAACTTCCAGTATTATTGAATTTCATGATACCGTATTCGCCTGTATGGATAATCGCATTTGAATCGTCCACGTTCTGTATAGTGGCAATGCCGTATGGGACACCGTTCAACGGTATTGTAAGGGCAAACTTCGTCACGAGGGAATTCGGATAAACCCTTCCCATGAGGTATATTTCTATCGAGGCGCTATCTATGTTGTCTATATTAAGCATGAATGCCTACCTATCGAATGTTTGAATCGTATTTCTTCAACCAAGTCAAAGAATCGTTAAGCTGTGGTACAACGACCGCTGTTCCGACACTAACCTCGCTGATAACTCCGTTGAACAAGTTGTTGTAATGCAACCAGTATTCAGGAGTTTCTTCAAGTTCATCAAGCATCTTCTTGTATTCAGCCTGCAACTTGTCGCCACGATAACCTTTCATGTATAGTTCGTTATACACGCTTTCTTCAAATATACGAACTGAATCACGGCATGGCAACGGATTTCTGATATGGTTGGCCGCACAGAACACCTTGCACATCCTGCTGCTTCCCATCGTACGGCGAGCGATAACATCAGGTCTTCCCTGCTCGTAACCCTGAACATTATCCAAGGTCAGCATGGAAAGCTCGTCATCCCTGAATCTAGGGTAATTCGTTTCATCAGCCATATAAACCTCCATTACTTGGACTTGTCCGAATCCTTCGTAGGAATAGGATAAAACAGATTGTCACCGATAAGGTGAATGAAGTCATGGTTCGGGCCAGGAGTCATCCACTGGCTCAGTGTAACCTGTACTTTCATAGTCACAGGAATGCTTGCACCGATGCTGTTGATGAACAGCTCTTCCGAAGGAATAATTCTAACACTGTCAATAACCATAGGTTCGACATCGAGGATGTTTCCTATCGTAAGGCGAACAGGGTTTGGTACAAGGACGAAGTTCGCACCCATGAACGTACTTCCCTCGATATACGCCTCCAATACCTTAGATATGATACGGTTCATTCCATCAACCATCTTTTGCTTGTCCGCATCAGCAAACTGTCCATTTTCACTCATTTCAGCAGCGTTTGAATCAATGGTCTGGCCAAGGGCATCTGTCATGTTCGTAATGCCGTTTGCAATAGCGTTTCCAACCTTGACTCCGCTTCCAGCCGCATCAACGATACCATCATTAAGCTGCCCCTTTCTCGATTCAGCAAACTCACGAAGCGATGCGTCGTCCAGAGCAATAGTCTCACCAGCCTCGATAACGCTATTGCCAGCGTCAACCCAAGCATCGGCAACCCCGCTCAATCCATCCTTCAAATTCTTCGCATTGATGAACGACTGTTGCATACCAGAGTTAGTGGCTGCTCTCAGATTATCGTAGAACTCAGTCTTGTCTGAGTAAGCACGCCTTACATAAGCAAGCTGCAAGAGCCTGTGTATGGAAAGACGGAACAAGTCTTCCTGTTCTGGCATATACCATGTAAATGTAAGAGTTGCTGGAATACTCATGTTTGCACCAGCATATCGTTTCAATGTAGAAGCGCCAGTAGATGTAGAGTCCATTCCATACAATTCCGTAGTAGACCCAAGCTTTTCGCTGACATTTCCAACAAATGATGAAACCTTGTCTACAAGAGATGTGCCCTTGCCGTTCTTATCAGGTTTTCCATCAGCGATGAAAGAAGCAATGGCGCCTGCCGCTGTTCCTAAGCCAAATCCTGCCGCATCGTGGCCACCAAGCTTCTCACCGATGGTTTCTCCAACATTTGCACCCAACGGCATTGCAACAGCAGGTGATTTAAGAATTTCAACTGCACGTTCAAACGAACTTTTGCCATTTTCCCTTGTCCAATTGGATGCGAAATTGATGCACACGTTTCTTAGGTCATTGGGAGTCAATATTCCATAGAAAGGCTTGAACGCATCTGGGTTCATCGCATACGCCATACGCAGTTTCAATGCGTCGGCTGCGGCATGAACTGGGCCCAGATACACTTGGCGAGCAGTAGGGCCAAGAGGTTCAATTCTAACTACGTTAGGATTAAGCTCGTTAATGGAGTTATGGATAATTCCCTTCGCATCTTGTGCGTAACTCTCCTTGATACCGTAACGGGTTCTCTTACCAAATATGCTATTATTTTCCGCCATACGCTAACCCTTCATAATTCTTTCCACTTCATTCAGATAAGCTGCATCACGAGCCCTGTCGCCTTCTCTGTCAACAAGGTTTTCTCTAACGGCCTTTCCTATTTCCGATGCAAGCACCAGAATTTCTTCCTTTGTCAATGACATCCTGTTGAACATTTGCACCTCGTTCAATGTAGGCGTAATGTCCCTTTCCGCCCTTGCCGCCATATCCATTCTGGTATCTAGGACTGGTTCAGGTTCTTCCGTTGCAGTCGCTTGATTCGTCTCCTCGTCAAACTGAAGACTCTTCTCATCAACAGGCCGTTCATTGCGTGAGTTATCCTCAGTTTCAGCCTTTTCATCCGCACGAGTTTTTAACGGAGTGTCATCCTGATTATTCATCGCATCGGATGCACCAGAAATGTCGTTTGCCAACTCAGTGATGGACTCTTTGTTCAAACGAGCATTTTCTGCATTCGATTCAACCGTCTGATTTCCAAGTTTTTCTAACAGCTCATCTTCATTCTGCTTGATTGTATCGGCAAGTTCACGAAGGCTGTTCATACTACCTTCGGCAAGCTCAACCGATTTAGGTTCATCAGAAATTTCCTCGTCAGCTTTCTCAGGTTCAGGCAGCTTGTTTTCTACAATTTCCTCGGCAGGTTTCTCGGGTTCAGGCAGCTTGTTTTCCACATCTACATGAACATTTACAGGAACAGGTTCATTGATGTCCGTGTTCGCAACGGAGTCGCCAAACTGGTCTAAAATATCGTCCAGACTATCGTTGATTTTTCCTAAGTTGTCATTTACTTCGGAAAACTGTTTTTCTGCATCCTTCGATGAATCCTCTTTGGGTTCATCAGGGGTTTCCTTTTCGTTTTCATCAACATCGGTTAACTTGTTGGTTTCAGTATTGTCTATTACGGGCTCGTTGCTATCGACATCTGGCAACTTCTTGCCGATATCACTCAGCAATGCGTTCTGTTCTGTCTGTGCCGTAACAATGTCGTTAAGCAAGTTCTCTTCCTTGCTAGGTTCATTGGGCTTTACTTCATCGGGTTCAGTCTCATCGACCTCGGACAACTTCTGACCAATATCGTTCAACAATGAATTCTGCTCAGTCTGTGCCTTAGCGATATCTCCAAGCAATGTTTCTTCCTTGCTGGGTTCGATAGGAGCGCTGTCAACTGTTTCCTTTTCTTCCATTTGAGGAAGCTGTACATCAACTTTCACTTCGGTAGGCTTGATATCTTCCTTTACGACATTGGTATCTTCGTCTGTCTTTTCATCTTCCTTGTTTTCGACTTCTTTTAGGTTTGCATCATTGACGACCTCATCCCGTTTCAACTCAGCCCTGAGTGAATCACCTTGGATTTCCATTATCCGTTCGAGGTCATTTTGTATATTCGACATGAACTCTTGCTGTTTCGCCGCTTCCTCATCCTGTTTTCTTTCTTCACTGGATTTGCGGAAATAGTCCTTGACTTCATTCAAGGAGGCAGCAATATCGCTATTGTCAATGGCGCTTCCGAATTGTTCAACCAGCTCGTCGTTTACGTTTTTCGCATTGGCCATCTGCTGGTCAAGAAATCCCTTCATCGTCTGCTCAGTATCTTTCGGCAATGCAGCAAGAGCATCGGCAATTGACTTGATGGAGTCATTGCCAGAAGTCTGATTGACTTTCTGATTGGACGTTTGAGTAGATTTATTTAGGTTTGTAGCGGCCATAATACACCTGTCGATTCAATGATAGTTTATAATGCAGACACGGTTTTTGACCAGATATAAACTATAATCGAAACATGCGGCATATAAAATGGCAAAGTGCATTACAGAAGTAATTTCGCCTAGACAGGAGACTTCGGCTACCGAAACGGATTCTAGCATCTTGAGCAGCTTCACCGAAGCTGTCGAGAAGGCCGCTAACTCCGTAAACAATGTAACTAACAAGCTTGAAGCCACAAACTGCACAAAGGTCGTATTTGACTGGTGCAGGGAAACCATGGGTATCAACGCCTATGCCGCTGTGGGCATGATGTCCAACCTGAATTTCAGCTTCCAGAATTACAACAATTTCAACTTTCCTGTCAATCTGGATGGAGCACTGACTTTGAGCAAATCCCTGTGCCAGACAATCGGTACATGGATTGCGTGGATTCAGGGTACAATCGACATTGCGACAAAGGCGGCATTCGTCCTGTTCGCAAAGATTGACGCCGCCCGTCTACGCCTTGAAGAAGCCCTGCTGAATTTCAACGACGCAGTATTCAAGTGCATCACGGATTTGCTATCCGATATCAAGATGTCCGCATCTCTCGATGTGGGTGTCGGTGCAAGCGTCAGCCTTGATTTCAACTGGGATGAACTTCTCCAAATCATGATTGATTGCCCGTGCTTCTGCCGTGCAATCGCATGCGTAACAGGCTGTAACAAGGATGCCGACGGAAACGATATGTCCAGAAACCCCGAGATGGTTTTGGAATGTCTCCAGAACAAGTTCCCGCTGTCGCTTGGCATAGGAATTGGAATTGGTGGTGGCATCGCAGGTTCCCTGAACGACCTACTCCACGACTTCCTGTTGAAGCTGTACCTGAGCATCAAGGAAGCCATCGAGATGACCTTCGAAATGCTCATGAAGCCCCTCAGGGCCCTTATCAAGGCTTATGCCGACCTGTTGACCCAGAAGTTCGATGTTTCGGGTTTCATCAAGATGGTTGGAAACTTCGAGTGCTTCTTCATCTACACCCTTGAATACAAGAACAACAGGGAATTTTACGGAATGTCGATTATCGACATGATTAACACCTTCAAGAGCTGGACGGTATGTTTCAGCCATCTTTGCCCAGGTCTGATGCAGGACATCGAGGGCAAGATTAAGGAGATTAACGAGAACCTCCGTCTTAACGACACGTTCTGGCAGGGCGCCTTTGAAGCAGACCTGTACGACATGTGCATTGCGGCAAAGCTCGGTTACAAATCATTCTCCGATTACGAGTTCCGTGAGATTTACCGTGACAACCCGAAGACCCAGTTCGATTCGCTACTGTCCCAGCTTGAAGCATCTGGAATAAAGAAGAAGTGCAGTGACCATAGAAGGTCTACCGCAGCCAACACCCCGACAAGCAAGGTCGAGGAAGCTATCCAGTTCAGGACGGCACCAGATATGGAAAACGGAGTAAATGTTGGCGAGAAACCCATATCGAAATCAGAAGAGAAGAAGTGTATCTCAATCTCTCATAATCTGATTGACAAGACGGTAAGCCCATATTTCACCGAGAAATACTACCAGCTGCTCAGGATGCTCGCCGATTACAAGATGTCAAGCGACACTGTTGACGAACTTACGAAGATTCTTGATAACTGCAGCAAGAAGGTATACCCAGTAAACATGAGTCAGGAGTTTACACCGTTCCCGTCAAACCAGACTGGACGAGCTGCAATCGACGTATATCCTGCCGAGATTGAAGTGACATACGAACTCGTCGATGACTACAACGAAGACGAAATAAACAGAATTCTTGACGAAAAGGGGGCAACATGATTTACGGAACAAAGACGAAACACGCTCGTTACAAATTGGTGCATCCAGAGAAGTACATGGAAAATCTGGCCGCACCGATATGCAAGTCGTCTTGGGAAGAACGAATTTTCCAAGCGATGGACAATAACAACTATGTACTGAAATGGGGGTACGAACCAGATTTTGAAATCTATTACATGTCGCCCAAACTCCATAAGATGAGCAAGTATTTCCCCGATATCTACTGTGAGTGCAAGGCGAACAATGAGGGCAAGATAAACAAGTTTCTCATCGAAATCAAGCCAGAGAAATTTTCAGTAATGCCAAAGCCACCGAAGGCATTGACCGAAAGTGCAAACCCCAAAAAGGTAAGGGCGCACCAGAAGAAAATGCTCCGTTACTACCAGCAATGCGAAGAAGTGATGGTGAACCAAGCGAAATGGGCTGCTGCCCGAAACTGGTGTATCGACCGAGGTGTAAACTGGATTGTTTTAACCGAGGAAAATGTTTGCGGCCTGTTTGACAGAGGCGCACATATGTAAACAGAAAAGGCTACCCAAAAGGGTAGCCTTTCCTCACTCCAAACCAATCCTAACCTCGGAAAAAGTAAACCAAGAGACCGACAATCATGGCAAGGATAAAAATCCATGCCAACGCCTTATCGGTGTCTGGTGTATACTTCATCATTCAGCATCCTCGGACGGGACATCTTCGGTTCCGTCTTCGACTTCAGGTGTTTCAACCGTGACGGCGTACATGATGAAGCCAGACTTTTTCTTCTTCTTTTTCTTCGGGGACTCGTCAAGACCAAGCATGCTGTCGGTCTGTGCCATGATTTCAGCATCGACGGGAGAGACTCCGTCTTCATCTTCCTGTTCCTCACCGTCGTCAGTTTCCTTGACTTTGAGGTGGGAAGACCAGAACTGAGTATCATCGTTGCTCGGGTCCTTTTCGAAATTGAAGGTGTATTCTGCTACGTCGCCAAGTTCCTTGTCAACCTTCTTCTTTACAGCGATGGAGACAAGGAATGCTTCGTAGGAGAACGATGCAAAGGTAACGTTAACACGAAGAGGGTCATCAAGGTCGCACTTCGTGTTTCCATAACCCTTGTTCGTTACGAAATCTTTCACGCTCGAAAACGCATTGTCAAGGTCCTGAGTACCGTCAAGAAGATGCTTTCCAGCACCGCTCTCACTGGTCTTGATGGAGAACTTGACAAAAGGAACATTGTCCTTTGTCGCAGGCGTGAACGCACTGAGGTAGCCACTGAATTCCTTCTTCATGTTTCCTCCTTAGACAGGCTGCTTACGAGGACGGCCACGCTTCTTCGGAGCGGCAGAAGCCTGTGCGGTAGAGGCTACGGCCTTGTCAGCCTTGGCAGGACGACCACGCTTCTTTGCAGCAGCGGTCTTTGCAATAGCCTTCACCTTCTTGGCAGGTGCAGCACTGCCAACAACAGCGCTCTTCTTGTCCTTGTTTGTCATGACAATGTCAGTGGCAACTTCGGCAAGTTTCTTGGCTTCTGCAGCAGTCTTTCCATTGAGGGAGAAGAACTTGGTGAATGCACGAACGGTAGCAAGACGGAGACCGAGGTCTGCATCAAACTTGTCCATGTACTGCTGGAAGGAACGACCGACGTAAATCACGCCATCAACATCCTTGCTGTTCTTGTTGGAATGGTAACGTTCGAGAGTAACTTCGGTGTTACCAGTTGTCCAAGACGTAGACACACGACGACCGAATTCGTCAGTCTTGCGTTCGACGTGAAGCTGGGTGAAAAGTTTGCTTGTAAGCTTCAAACGAGTTGAAGGCATTCCTGTGATATTGAGTTTGATAATCATATTTTTACCTTTTGTTGAGTGAGACTTTTCATTTCACTGACTAAGAATATAGTACATTAAAACCCCTTTGGCAAGGGGTTTCGTGAAAAAAGTTACTTTTTCTTGGTTTGTTTAGATTTTTTTACACCAACGACAGGTTTTCCACGGCCTTGGATGATAGTTTTAATCTTACTCCAAGTCTCCTCGTTAGTGTGAGCGAGCTTTATAAACCAATCAGGTTTGTCATTTTGGAGGACTGCGGGCTGAATGTATGTTTCGTATGCATCCGCCACATGTTCTACGGATATACGGTCGAACAGGTGGTAGAGGTTGGTGACGATAGTGCTCTTGTACTGTTCCATAGAAGGATTAGACAAAAGTGCTATCATCGTCTTGGTCACGTTGTTACACAATTCAGTCTGGTAAACATCGAGCATTTTGGAAACACGGCTTGCCGAAGCGATTACCTTAACCTGATTCGTCTCTAGGAGGTAATTCTGCGGATTGAACATCCGCTTAGTACACAGCCAAGAGAAGAAGCACAACGCCTCGTTCGGGCCGAGATGGCTAGCGGCATCGCTCTGTATCAACGTGGGGTCTACCTTGTAATCACCAAGTTTAATTCCGTTGGTGTACATCTTCGAGAAGTTTTCCCACGCTCTCGGGTTGACCGTGTTTTCATCTTCAAACTGCTCAACGTCGTCCATCTTGTACAGATGTTCGTCAGTAGCTTGGTCGATGTAGTTGATGATATCAGGGTGAATGCCATGCGTCGTAGCCCATGCCAGCCAGTCAGGCTTGCTGACATCAATGTATATTCTGGACATACGGGAGAACAAAGCACGGTTCAGCTCATCAACATCGTTACTGGCAATACTAGACGGGTTCATCGCACATACAACCCTTGACCCAGGTGCCAGCTTGTGACCAAGGAATTCCTGTTCCTTCGTACAAAGCTGCATGATAGCGTTGATGGTGTCCTTCTTGGCACGGTTGATTTCGTCAAGGAACAGCAACACGGGCTTGTTGTGGGAAAGCCAGTCAGGAATCGTATGGGAATGAACTCCGTTGACTTCTCTCAGAAGACCACTAAGGTCTCCCGTTTCACCAGCTTCGGCACAACGGAGCTTGACAAGTTCAAGGCCAAGCGTTTGTGCAAGGTCGAAAACGAACTCAGTTTTACCAATACCAGGTTGCCCGATAAGGACACAAGCCGTCTCGGGTGCCAGCCTCAGTATATGAGCCTTTGCCTTTGAAAATGAAGCCATAATCTATTGCAACATGAAGAGGGTTTGAGATGTAATTTCCTTGCCGTTTGTCACGAAGATGTAACTGGAAGCAGGGAAAGTCTCGTGCAGTTTTTCAATACTGTATTCGTTAGGGCCGACGATTGACGGGTTGAGGAAAATAGGAATGCACTTTCCTCCAAGGAACCATTCACCACCACGATGCCAGTGACCCATGATAGCCACGTCGAAATCAATGCCCATCTTCATGAACATTCCGTAGTCCTTGAAGTTGTCTCTGGTGACCGTGCTAATCGGGGAACAGAATGCACCACCACCACGATATGCGTCACCGTGTTCAATCTTCCACTTCTGTTCACCGATTACGGCAATGTCAGACGGAGCTTCGGAAACATGGATGGAAACGGTCTTGTCCTCAGCAAAGGCTTCCTCGATGAACTTGTACAGGATGTACTCGTAGTTATCGTATGCCTTATTCTTTGCCTGCCATTTCTGGTTTGTGCGGGAATGGTTACCAACTACGCAGTAAACATTCATCTTCTTGAACTGGTTCTTCAAGCTCTTGAAAGCGCCTACGATGAACTTGAAGTAGTCAACAAGGAGCTTGGTAAGCGGACCAGCGTTAGTCTCTTTGAGTTCGTCATGGATGTTACCAGAGAAGAGGTCACCAAGCATGAGAATGTCAATGGTTCCGCACTTGTTGTCACGGGCCATTTCAAGAGCCTTTTCAAAGAGTTTGAGATGACGGGCCTTGGAAATGTCTGGATTGTACTCGTTAATCCCGTGGGTGCTGGCACTTGGAACAACTTCGCCATAATGAGCATCCGAAATTGGAAGAACGAGGTGGTTTTCACCGTCGTTAGCCTTCTTGACATTGATATAGAACTTGTCGTATTCAACTTCGGTAAGCTCCGTCTTCAATGCATCAGCCAACTCGGTTGCAACATACGAACGAACCCTGAGCTTATTGTTTTCGGCACGGAGGCTGTTCAACTGCTTTTTTAAGTAGGTATTTTCGCTTTCCCTACGGTCTTCGACTGGGTCTTCCTTATCCTGCGGATATTGGGGAGTTTCCTCGTCCTTATTCAAAGCAGCGTTGTAAGAGTTGAATCTTTCGGAAAGACGGTCGAAGCGCTTGCGTAGAGTATCCTTGGAAATACCAAGGCCAGCCTTATCGATTTCTTTCTGTGCATTATCAAGTAGTTTCTGGCGGTTCCAGCCATACTTCTGTGCTATCTTGAAGAGTTCCTTCTGTTCAGCATTCAGAGTGACCACGAACCCGCTTTCGGGGGTACTTGTTTTCATATTTAAATTCTCAACATTAGAGGGTTTAACTTCTAATGTGAAATATATGTTTTTTCAAAGCTACTCTGAAAAAATATTTTCATCTGCTTCAGGAATGTTGTCGTCAGTGGGTTCTTCCTCTTCTACGGGAAGGTCATTAAACATGCCCAAAGTCGGGTCACCGAGGGTTCCGCCCGTCCTTGCAGAATTGCTAGGAATGTCGGCACCTGGGTATGCGCTACGGGCGGGCCTGATATGAAGCTTGATATTCCAGAAGTTAACCTCTGGGACAGAACCTTCCTTCGGGTCACCGTTGGCATCCATCGGGGTCGAAATGCTTTCATACAAGTTCCTGAACTTGATTGTTCCATTCAACTTTCCTTCGTCATCGTACGGGAAGCTTTCCAACAGGAACGGTACGCAGCCTGGGTTCATTTCCATTGCAGGCTGTTCGACATAGCGCTTGTACAGAGAATCTGTATAGTCGCTACCAGCCCCGCAAGGCAACTGCCATAGAGGCTGTTTTTCACATGCATTGACATATTTGCTAGCGCTAAACTTCTTGTTTTCAACGCCTTCGCTCATTTGAACTCTGTTTGCATAGGACTTCGGATTGCCAAAGGCATAAGACTTTTCCATATAGTCGATTGTCTTGGCACCGTATAGAGGTGTCAGGAAGCAGGTAGGATATTGACGGTAATCCTTAACAATCCACCTTCCGAGAGCCGACGAGAACATAACCTTGACATGCACCCTTGTGTACATTCCAGCGAACTCGCTTGAAATAAACGTAGACGAGACATTTTCCAACGGAGTCGTCAGTGACAGTGGAGCCGCATCTGGGTCTATATCATTATCGGAAATGAAGTTGTATGTCATGTTGACATCTTCGGGGCCTTGCCCTTCCGTACTATTTACAGCAAGGTCGCAGTATTTATGCTGGGCATCCATTCGGTCGCTTGCATTATCATTGTACAAAGTGACTTCATGTGCGTGGAGAAGTTCGCTAAACGGTCCATTCGCATCAACAGTTCCAACATTGATTGCCCTATGTGCATCATAGAGATGCAACGGCATTCCATTGGAATACATAGTCAGCAAAGACTTCATGTAGTCAACCACTTCTTTATTCTTTGCTTCTGGTTTCAGGTTGACTGAAATAAGTTCAGCGCTAAGCGTCTTAGTATCATCATTATTGTATATTGCCACCTTATCAGGGATAGCAAGGAGAGCTCGCTTAACATCCTCGTCCGTACTTTGTGCCACCACACTCAATGCATTCCTACTAACGTCAGGGAATGCAACACCGTCTGTGGACATTACATGTGAACTCGGATAGAACGGTTCCATATCACGGTTCTCAAATTCGCTTGCAGCAGTGGTAAGCCACGAAATAGACCTAAGTCCTCTCTTTATTACAGGCAGTTCAAGGAATCCGTGAACAAATGCAGCATATTGGTTGCGAGTCTTTTCGGTAGGATTAGGCAAGAATATTTTGAACACGCTGTTTTCCACTGTGTAGTTGAACGGGGCGTCATCGTCGGCGTCATCCAAATAAGTATCAACCGTCCTCTGAGTGGTTCCAGCATCGTCCTTTAAATCAGAATATCGGGTATTACCTACGTCATAAGGGCCAAATCCATCAGATTCCACGAACGGGTCAACATTTTCATCATAGAATATTCTGAAACAATCCGTATGCGTGTACTCGTTCCAACCAGCATAGGCAAGATTTCTTTCCAAATTTGCATCCACGCCCAAGCAGTAGTTCGGTAAATGGATTATCTTTGTTTCCCAGTCATTGAGTCGTTGGAGGTTGCGTGTGTCGCCATAGGTTTGAGGAAGCGGTGTATCAGTTCCATCGCCCCACTGTGTATTTTTCTTGCTTGACAACTCCCTAGACGACACATAGCCAACACGAGCCACCTTGAAGTCGCCAATAAGGTCGTAGAAAGCCTTTCTTGCACGGCGGACAACATACATGTTATCCTTGTCCTCCTCATCAACATCAGCATCAAGTGATGACGGGAGAGTTACCCTAAGGAGTGAGCCAAGAACAGAATTTCCTACTGCAGTATTGTTATTCTGTTCGCAATAACGCAGTTCAGACATCGGATGGAATCCACGGTATATGCCGCTGAGGGCATCATATACTCGTTCGTTCATTTCGAACACAAGTCTGGTCAACGGTTTGGCATCACCACTAACATAGTCCACGTTGGCATTTGTCGTCAAGCCAAGGTGACGAATACGGTTTCTTCCGTTAAGTCTCCACGGGAACGTGTTTGTAGACGTAGGATAGATGGTAGCTACGATAGAATCTTCGTCTAGCAGTTTGGGGTCAGTAAGTTCCGTATCAGCAGGATAAACCGTCTTCGTTCTATCGAAAGCTCCACTGTCGGTATCATGTTCCGTCAATCCCTCTTCTCCAGTTTCGCCTTCAACCGTTCTTACATCGACCATGCAAGTGGCATCCTTGGAATACATTTTCCATCTTCGGCTTGAACGGTTATACGGGAACGGTTCATCCACTGTTATCGAACCATTCTCATCTATAGTTCCAACAAAATGGAACGTATTTGGACATTCATGGCGGTTGTACAAACCAAATGCAATCTTCTCTGCATCCGTCTCGATTGTATGTTTTGGAACAAACGTAAACGAATTTGCCGTCGTGGTGATATCGTCATTCAATATCGCATTGTTTGGAAGAGGAGTCTGCTTTCCAGACAAGATATACACCATAGGCTGTGACACATAGTCAGTAAAGCTTTTAAGAGCATCCTTAACAGCCTCGTCAGTTTGTCCAACAGGACTTGGTTGACTTACAACGGGCAACGCAACATTAAGTTCCAACTCGGTTCCGTCAGCAAGGTCCAATGCAGTAGGCAAATGGATGAATGTTTTTCTCGGAGGAGTAGACACCATGTCTGCCAAATCTTGCTGAATAACAAACGTATGCCTCTCACCAGAAGTTACATCGGTGAGCCTTATGTTGTTGTTATCGCTCGTCAACGGAGTTTCTGACGGATAGTCCGCATATTCATTAGTACCAGCAGTTGACATTAGCCAATCATGCAGCTGACCTATGTTAGACAGCAACAGGTCATCGTCTGCGGAAATTCCAGAACAGTCGCCTAATCCACTCGTGTCAATAACATGTCCAAACGCATCAAGAACAACAGTCCTTCCAGCAATCGAGTGAACGATTGCTCCATGACCTAGGAACCACTTTACCAGCAATCCGTGAGAATCGACTGGATATTCGGCACCACGGAACTTGCCGCAATCAATAGCCACACCAAGCCTGTCACGCAGATAGTCGGCAACTTCCTCGTCACTCACCCTGTTTCGATAATGGTCATGCACGTTGTCGTTTTCCGTTCCATTAAACGTGACCTCGCCTGGATTTTGACATTCATATTCAGCATTAGATGTCTTGTATATCCAAGTATAATACAAGATTCCCGTACCTAGCGTTCTCGATACGATGAGTTTGTAAATACCGCTGTTATTTCCGTTATTAGTAAACTTTACAAACAACGGATTGGCTGCAGATGTTTCAATCCGTTCAGGATGGAATGTCACGGTACATGCGATTCCAGTGGCAGGAACAACCGTTTGCGGGATAATGTAGTTCTCGCTGTCAACGGTATAATCTCCGTTAATCGCCTCATAGGTAGCATCCTCGACAGCAATCGTTACTGGGCATCCAGCATAAAACGTAGCATGTTCGTCGGAGATTTGGTAGCCAGTGCCATCACTTGTCAGCTTGGCATCAACTTTAAATGTGTCGTGGTCACTGTCTGTACGAGGAAAGCTGAACTTATCCTTGTACACCATAATCGGTGTAACCGAGGCTTCCCCTGTCATCAAATCAGGCTTTACCAGCATTTCCGCTGTAAACTTGGTTGGAGGAGGCAAGCCAGGTTCATATCCGCTTCGGTTCACGAATGGAAAGCCTAAAGGACTCAGCGTAAAATTTCCATGGGCATCGCCCCTAACAGGAACACGTTCGTGAGTTACATAATCCTTTATTTTTATACTTCTGCTTTCCATCGGCTCTCCATTTTTGCAATTATAGTTTATAATCTGGTACATAAATCCGCCCAAGAATATAAACTATAATCAGAGGCAATTCCATGAGGAAAACACAATGAACTTTATCGATTTCATCAACGAATACGTCGAAGACGACGCTTTCAAGAAAACTATCAATTCCCTTTACGACGTATGGGTGAAGAACGAGAAGCATGGCCAGTTCGAATCTGCTGTTACCGTACAGCCGCAGACAACGGTTTCTACCGCAAACACGCCAGAGCAGAATACAGCCGCAGTTCAAGCACAACAGGGCCAGCAGAAGGTCGAGCCGAGAACGATTCAAGGTGACCTGAACAACCTGAACTCACAGCAGGCAATGTCGCTCGCAGCCCGTTTCCAAGAAATCGAAAAGCAGAAGGCAGAAAATGACAAGGCAGCTGCTCAGGCACAGGAAAAGCTCAATACCGAACTCGACGACCTCCAAAAGAACTTCAACGCAGTTGCCAACGGAAAGACCAACAACATCGTAGGATAACGCAATGTCAACGTTCAACCAGCAACTAAGATATCTCAAAAGGAATGAACCGTCACTGTACGAGTCCATTTCCAAGGCATACCGCAAATGCCTGATGGAATCCAACTTGGCCCCGCAAACGCCCCCTACAAACAACGATGCGGCTAAGACAGAACCTGAAAAGACCGAAATCAATCAGACCAATACAAAAGGCGTAAACAACCTTATGGACAAGGTTCATTCAATGGTTGGCGTTAACGAGAACAAGAAGGAAGGCACGGAAATCTTCGACAACAAGGGCGATGATATCGAGACCGTACAGCCTGACCCTCAGCAGCAGGCTGAACTATTCGGCCAAACCCCGCCTCCTGCCGAAACTGGCGACACAGGGTTCCCCGAGGCTACCCAGCCTATGGAAAGTCCTACCGCAGACACCGACGGCCTAGGCCTAGACAACATGTTCGGCGACGATGATACAACCGCAGAACCCGAACAGCCTATGGAAGAAACCCCAGTAGAAGAACCTGTTGCGGAAGAGCCCGTGGCGGAAGAACCGCCCGCAGAAGAGCCAGCTCCCGAAGAGGACTCGGGAGACGGTCTCGACCTTGACAATCTATTCTAAATGGAAAAGGCGGCTTAAAGCCGCCTTTGTTATATTATCCAGAGGTATCAAACTTCTGTTTCATCACCAAATTCACGCAGTCTGTTGGTCAGACGTTCAATCTCTCGATTGTACTTGCACGTCTTCCAGTATTCCCTGTCAGTAGGATATTCCTTGCGTGTGATAATCATGTTGTCAGTCAAGTCACCAATCTTTACGATGGTGGCATACTTGTTTTCCATGATTTTGCTGAGATACTCTTCACGACAAGATGTCTTGTTGTGGGATAGGTGGGTCACAGCTTTCCACACAGCTTCGGGGAAGAACATGCTTAAATCAGTCTGGCAGAACCCACCGTTATCCAAGATGTCGTGTAGATACCCTACGACGATAACTTCGTCACTATAACCGTTTTCTTCGAGGAAATCTACAACTCTCTCAATATGGGATAGTAATGTTCCACCAGCCTTATCCTTCTGGTCCACATGTGCAAATTCGGCAAAATCGTGTGCTGTCGTCTTCTGGTTTCCAGTGCATTTATAGCATCGTAGAAACTTATTTATTTCTGAACGTGTATGCATCTTTCTCCATGGTGTTGATGGCAACTTAATTGTATGACATCTCGACCTTCATTCACTACTAAATTATATTTTTAAAAGTCTATTCTGACACAGGTTCTAGCGAAGTTTTTTCAAACGGGTCGGCAAACATCGGAAAACCAGCAGTTTCATAGCCCTTGTACTCGTTGCCAGGTCTTGTATCATCCATAATACCCTTGTTAGTCGGGTCAACGAATCCGACAGGACCGATGAACACATGGTCTGGTAGCTGGTAGTAGTCAAACAGCTTCCACTTGCCATCCGTGGCTGAATACACGAAGGATGCACGGTACATCACGGGCCTGTTAGGCACACCGATGTTTTCATCGTACACATAGAAGTTTGTGAGCCTTGCCATACTGAACTTTGCTATCGGGTTAAGTGTGCATGAGCCGCTCTTTGCCTCGTCCGCATCATAAACGGAGTACACATAAATCTGTGCCTTATTGATGATGAGGTCATTGGTAGACTGCCCGTTGTATGCTGGTGTCGGCCATATTCGGAAGAAGAAGTCGAAGGTATATCCGTCCTCTGGTGTATTCTCACCATTTCCGTCATCGGACTTTCCGTGAACGGGAAGATAGATACACAGTCCTTGGTCAAGGTCAGGTCCGTCATAATTGATGTAGTTGACGGTAGATACATCCTCCGCTGAATGGTCGAATACCATGCTTGCACTGTATGTCTGTCTCTCTTTGATAGGAACACTCGGGTCATATTCACAAGTCTTTCCGTCAACCCAAGCATCAGCGGTCGAATACGGGAACATTGAATAGTTTGCCGTATTGAACACACCTACCCTGCGAGCATACGTGCTGTCAGGCATCTTGTACTTGGTATTTCCTTCGACACCGATATTGACTCCAATATCAGCATAATCCGAACCTACATTCTGCAGAACAATGCCCATAAAGTCATTGTCTGGTTTCATCCTGACTACCGATGATACGCTAAACTCGTTGCTTATCGGGAGAAGGACGATTTCCTTCCAAAGCTGGTCCTCGCCAGCATAATCAACATAGTTGCCATCAACCAGAGTACCCAAGTAATCGGCAGGGTCGCTAAGGTTGGCATTGTCATCGGCAAGGTTTACAAACAGGTGGTAATTTTCGCTTTCGTCTTTCTGAGCAACAAGGTCGCCCTTGTTGTATGACTTTCCAGATTCCCACACAGAACCGATATATACAGCCTTTGATGTTCCTAGGTCTGTAAGGTAAAGCAACTCTGTGCCATCACCAGTAGTTAACACATAGACTGAACCATCATTGATTACAACGTGATTCTTTTGCTTGAACATGTTCGAACTGTATTCGGAAATCATGAGAGATGTCTGTGCATCTTCCGTTGAAGTCTTGGCCGAGTCAACCACATATAGGCTGTACCCTTCCGTTTCGGGATTGCGGTAAATTGCATACGGGAGAGTTTCAGCAGCTTCTTTGCTGTCAAATATGAATGTATCAATGAACGCCCTCCAACGGGTTCCTCCATTGTTGACAACATTGAGTCGAATCACTACATCATCCTTTCCTTCATCAGTCGCATCAGTAGCAGCAACCATTCCGTACTCGCCATCAAGGTCAAACGCCTTTGAGGCAACAGGAGTTACCAAAGAGATGCTTGCCGTCTTGGACTGGGCCTTCTTGGTAGGAATCGTCCATGTATGGAAATACGGTGCGCTGTTCTTCATCAGGCGTACCGTGAGGTAATCCTTTTCCGAATTGTTCCATTCCACCAAGGCATTGAAAATCGATTCGTAATTGTAGTTGTTCCTTGCGATATCACGACCGATAGATTCAATTGGAAAAGCATTAGAAAAACTCTGTGCCATAAAAACTCCAATAGATTATTAAGCTGTTACTATGTTAGTACCTGTTGGCGTCTGGGTTCTAACCCAGTTTGTGTCGTCAACTTCGTTTAAAATAAATGTTCCTTTTGTCCATTTTATTGTACCCTGACCTTCGGCAAAACTTGACGAGTATATGCTAAAGAAATCGTAATTATAGACTTCCATCCATATATCGAAATATGCAGGCGTTGTTAGCGAAGGCGGGTTGTCAACCTTGTTGGTAGGTACAGCCATTACTATACCGCACGCCTTTTGAGTGCCTACGCTACGGCCAGATGTCGGAGAGTCCTCGGAATATCCACTTATAGTAACTGAGTCAGTTGCAGTGGCCAATCCAACTATGTTAAAGTGAATTTCACGTTTAGCACATCCTTTACTACCAGACGCCATCACAGTAAATGAACCAGCTGCATAACGCTGGACACCCTCCACAGGGCATGGAATGGACACTTCAGCTATTTTGACCCATCTAGTGTTAGTTATCGCAGTGCCTTCATTAAGGGCGCCTCGCATTGTACGCCTTATGACAACATCATCCATGAGAGCAAGTTTGTCAACCTGCATGATTTCAGGGGTGGTTGTCTGACCATTGGTAACCTCGGCTTCCCTGTAACGCATCATCACGGGGTGAACGTGGTCAACAGGGCCAGGTCCAGGCAAAATCAACTTGACCGATTCCTTCTTGCACGTTGTATCGTAGCCAGGAATCTTCGAGTTGTCTCCACCGACCGACGAGAAGATGTGGGCCGATACTGAACCGCCAGCGGAGAATTCATCAAGACCCCAGCAACATCCGTCACGGGCAGGCAAGATGTAGTTCGTACATCCATAATGCACGTCATTTGATGTTGCAATCAAGAAGCCACCGTACATCACACGGGCGAAGTCAGGTTGTTTCTTGTTATCAACCGTTGCACAACCGCAAACCCAGTCATGGCAGTGGCTCTTTGCATTACCTGTCAAAGCAAGTGTTCCAATGGTTGATGTGGAAGCTGAAATTTCCAACCTAGGACCAGCAACATATACCTTACTCTTGGCGGCAATGTGAACCATTTCTGCAGAATACAACGACAGTGTATTCGCACTGCTTATAGCAATATATTCACTATCGTAGTAAAGACCGCCAGAAACGATGTTATCCTTCCATACACCATAGCTTCCTTCTGGGGCATATCGGCTAGTGCAGATATAACCGTCCTTAGTCACGAAACCGTTAGTGATATTGAAGTTTGTCTTCAATTCACGGATAGCGTTTTCACCCAATAGTTCGAGGGCGGTGTTACGAGGCATATTCCTGTTGTTCACATCGCCATGGTCTGCAAACCAGGTCTTGTCATAGAAATTGATTGCAGCAAGGCAGCTCTTGTCGGCATCCTTCGAACGGTCAGTAAACCTACCAATAACCATCCTGCTATTGCTTAGGCCGATATGGCTCGTATGGTATTGCTGATAGTCATCCGTGTCAAGCGTATCGTCGTGCGGGTCATTGCATGCAACTTCAAGAGAACCGTCGGTTGCTTCAAGATAAAGTTCACGGTGTTTCTTGTCATCCGTCGTATTAACCCAGTGCCCGATGTCGGTCTGGTTCTGGTCATTGACCATACCAAACATGAGGTATGCGCTCGTTGAAGCCTGAATATAATCCCTAGCCACAATGAACGCATTACGACGATAGACCTTACTGTGAATATATCCGTCAGAATCACTACCGAACACACCGAGGCCGACATACTGGGTCTGGATTTCGTCACCTTCTGGGATGTAACCAGTACCCACAATGAAGTTCGGGTTGACCAGCGGGTAGTTGGCGCATCCTGCAACAGTCTGGTTAAACCCAGCAGCTATCGTCAGGTAGTTCAAGGCAGTAGAGTTTGCACCGAAGAACCTACGGGTCTTTCCAGATGACGAACCAGAATATTCGTAAGTATAGCTCGTGTAATCGCTAGAACTGTACCTTGCGACACGACCACCATCGACACCTATTTCACTGTACCTGATGTTGTCTTTAAGGATGAACCTTGTGTATGAACCGTGGTCTTCTATTCCAGTGATTGACGTTATCTGGTGGCGGAGTTCGACACCGAACCAGCTCAGATAGTTCTTTCCGTCAATGGTCTGGTCATAAATGATAACTTGGTCGCCAACCTTGAACTTGGACCACGTAATCGGAGTCAATTCATTCTGGTTGTCGTAGATATCAAGAATGTTGGTCGGATTGTACTTTGTCAGAGTTTTTGATGTTTCTGGGGCGCATACGTTTGTAACTACTTCGCAGTTCTCGTCAATCTTTGTGAGATTCGGAACCTTGAACAGCATGCCAGGGAATCCAACCGTGTTGAAACGGTTTGCAGCAAATCCGTGACTACCGAGAACAACGAGGTCTTCACCTCCTGCCGTCATTCCGTTATCCTCATGAACTTGGTTATTCAAACCAGCGTAGATACCTGCGTACCTTGCCTGTATCATTGAGTTATGGGATATTCCGTGTGAATCGTTACCAAAAACGAAGGTGGAACAACCGCCAACCGTATCGTGAAGACCACGCAGTTTCGTATTATAGCCATAGGCAAGACTGTAACCATAAGAGGTGTAGACCCCTCCGCTGGAAGGCTCGTCGGCACTTCTGTATGTAAACCTGTCAGTACCGTCGTCTCCACCGAGAACGATATTTGGGGCGCTTACCTTGAACTCGTTATCGACATCAAACCACCAGTTTCTTCCACCAGCAACATGGTCAACCTCATCACCCGCAGAACCGAGGATAAGGGACATGTAGTAGCCCATCGGAAGCAAGTACGTCTCATACTGGGAATACTTGTCCACCTCCATGTTCTCGTCGAACACAGGGGTTCTCAGGTTGAGAGGAATCGGAGATGAATTCAGGATGACGGTTTTATCGGCTGCGTTGATAATCTGCTCAATCCAATACTGGTTATCTTCCTTCTTGTTGCTGGAATTCAGATACAAAATCTTCGAGTGTGTAACCACCGCATGAAGCAGCTCGTCGCTATCGGCATCGGCGACAAGGAGCGGGTTGGCGTTCGCAGCAGGCATGAACTTTTCACGAACATTGTCGCATGCAGTTTCAAAGGTGTCCTTTTCAAAACCGAGGCCAGCCCATTCATTATACAGCCTGTAAAGGAGATAAATGTCGTTTCGGGTCAGCGTCAGTTCGACGGAACTCTTTGTAACAGTGTATCCGTTTGATGTACCATATCTGAGTACAGACCTAATCAATGCGTTCAGGACGCTTCTTGCGTTATAGGTCAATACGTCAATTTCTTTCGTCAGTCGTTCCAGTGTCATAGTCTAGCCGATAAATTCAATCAAAAATAGTTTATAACCACGCACAAAAAACAGATTCGGAATTTACTGTTCCAGTTCGTTCAAGTCCACGACTTTTCGGGCATACTGTTTGGGAGGGTCCCTGTCTGAACAGGTCTTAACCCACAGTATCTTGCCAACCCTGTACTTTTTGCATAGTTTAAGCTCGGGATAGAAATCCATGTCGCTTACGATAACTATGCCGTTATATCTAGTTCGGCAGGTGTCCAGCATTCGAAAAACACAGTTGCAGTCTGTTCCACCGCCAGTGGAAACGGCAAATTGCTTCTTCTTTTTCATCATAGGGGTCAAATGGACAGGCTTGGTGCATTTGGTATTCCACCAGCAATAATCAATATCGACATCCTTTCCAACGGCCAAAATCAGTGAAATTATCCTAGAAACGGCACTTGTAGGCATCGAACGGCTGACATCGCCAGCAACAAGCAGTTTCGACTTGTACTCGGCAATATGACCGGGGTACATCAAATCGAAACGACGGTTCCTCTTGAACCTACATTCACGCCACCCGCATTCAACAGACTGGGACACGAACTTTCTGATTATTGTACGACCCTGTACCTTCTTTTCCGCTTTCGACAGCATGCTAATCACACCGTTGGCATCAGCCGTTCCCCAGCTTCCGCCCCCGTTAACAGCCGCCTGTTCAACCGCTTCGTTTATGCTGCTTTCGGCAGTCCACTCGTTGGCCCTAGTTTCATCATTCAGGTAGGTAGACATTCCGCCAGACGGGTTCTTTTTACTGGAGTCATCCTTCTTCTCGCCGTCGTTATTTTGACCACCATTCTGGCCCTCGGTAAGCAAATTATACAGGATTTCGATGCTTGCATTCCTGTAATCGTATTCCTTGTAGAACTTGCTGAAATACAGCCTGTTTACATTGGTTTCCATTTGTGATACTTTGGCGAGAATCTTGCCGTAAGCAGTGTTGTTCACGCCAATATCGGAACACAGACCCATTCTTAGGGCAATCAGGTCAGATGCCATCAAGGATATCTGCTTGTTACTGTATAGACGGGTGGTCACATGGCCGAGACCGATTCGGACGGCCTCGATATAGAAAATCACCGCAAGTTCCTGAGGTTCGAGCGTAGATACGAAATCAGGGTTAATCTTGACATAGAGCTTGCCGTTCTCTACGGCGCTTGCCACCGTGTTAACATCATCAAAGACGAACTCGGCATATCCGAGAACCGCATGCGTAATAGGTGCGTATTTAAACAAGAGATACTTGGCGAGCCTTGTAACGTCTTCGGGTTTTCTGTTTGTGCTTGCTGCGTTCATACTTTGTCTTTTCCATTTCTTTCATAAAAATATATTGTTTTGACGAAAGTCTGGAAAAATAATACGACGTGCAGATGCCAGCCCGAAGCATTAGAAGATGACAGATATGATGTTCTTTAAGTGTAAGTTCTACTTTATTGGTCTTTTTGTTGCTACCGCCACACGAAACTGGGGTTATGTGATGCTTTTCGCATAGCTCCCCTATTACATATTCCCGTTTCTGTGCTTTCCTGATTATACCGTAATAGATAGCCAAGTAATTCAATAGACTCACCTCTTCGCTTTGCTATAAATATAACCTTCTGAACCGAAATTCGTGCGGACACCGATACTTTTCAGGTAATCAAGAACCTTGAATATCTTGGTCGGGTAGGTAAGGGCCTCTTTCATGCTGCCCTTTACCGCCACCGCCTGTTTAGGCGTCAAATCGCCACGAAGGACTTTTCGATATAGGTTAGGAATGCTTGATTCCTCATTATTGTGGAACTGGTCTTTCGTGACTCCGATACCACCATTGTAACATGCGAAAACAAACCTCATGTCACCAAAGTCCTTGTCGTCATGTTCCTTATTATCCACCATTACAACCTTGTTGCTACGTTCGGTATAATACATGATGTACAGCAGGTAACTTGCGGCCATGTTGATTGCATCTTCAACAATCTCCGCATCTCTCATAGGTGAGGAACCCAACCCGAACTTCCCTGCATGAGTCCTTGCGTCTTTTATAGCATCCTTTCCGAGCTGTGCAATTCCCTTATAGGATGAAGTCAGTGGCTTGTCGTTAAACATGCTCTCTACACAGATAAGAGCAATCAGTTCAGCCTCGCCGATACCCCTACTGGCAGTAACCTTAGCCGTATTCTTGACAGCTCTAAGGACTCGGTCGATGTGGGCGGCTTGCTGTTTAGGTGTAGTCTTGTTCTTGAAATTTTCTGAAAGATTTGCTTCAATGAACTTCCGCATTGCAATATCGGGTGAGGACGCTGCTGATGCCTCAGGGAATTTCACGGTAAAGCTATCCCTGATTCCATCCATATCTTCTCCACCTTTGTTCAATTCCACCGTATCACGCTGCTTGTCGTCAGCATCATTATCAACCGCCTGTACAGTAGATGTATTGATGGGAATGGGTTCGACAAAAGAAGTGTCCCTTTCAGGAAGGTTTTCATACTTTTGTTCAATGACCTTGTCATCAGCGTCAGGAACCCCGTTAACCGTGTTGTACACACCGCCGATAGGGCCAACGCCAGCAAGAGCGGCAGCACCTACCTTGATTGCGTTCTTAACCCTAGGATAGTTGTCCAGATGAGACAACTTGTCGTACATCCCTTTCCAGTCAATCGCTTCGTAAACGGTAGAGTGGAGGTCACAAATCGCTTCTAGCTGTACTTTGGGGAGGTCAAGCTTCGATATGGCCTGACGGAATTGGTCTTCTTTGGTCATGAAACATCCGTGAGTATTCAGAAATAGTTTATAAAGTCGGATTATGGGTGCCCAGGTTATAAACTATTCTGTGATTATGTGAGGCGATATGAGACCATTTTACTACGTTCGCACTGTTGAAAAAATCCTAATTGGACTTATAGACATGTTCAACAACATGTATGTCAACAAGTATGACGACATGAATCGTGTTGACTACTCTAGGAGTGCGAAAATTCCCATCATCACCCACAATAACGCCAACTTTACGAACTTCTGGTCATCAACCCAGTACAAACAGCAGACCGTAGCCTATCCGATAGGGTCAGTCCGTTTTGTAAGCGACGCCCCTGACCCGAACAACAGGCCGCAGCCAACCTATGCGAGAGAGATTTTCAGTAGGTCAGCGGACCGATGGATTAGGGATATCCAGCCGACACCTTACGTATTCCACTTCGAGTTGCAGTTTCAGGCGGACAACATATCCGATATTTTACAGATAAAAGAAAATATCCAGCCCTATTTCAACGAGTACAGGACTATTGTAATCAAGGAATGGGATTTCGCACCAGAGATACCTCGACCAGTTCAAGTAGTCATCAGCAGCAACACGACAGAACTTAATGATGAAGTTACCGACGCCGATGCACAACAGCAGGTGTACAAGGTGACTTACCCGATTGACTGTTACGGTGTGTACCACAGGCCGTACGAGACACCAGAGATGATTAAGTACGCCGAGATGAACTTCAATATCGACGAAGACCTCATCCACAGGGAACAACTACTTGTCTACCCGAGCGACATTATCCAGCAGAAGAAAAAGCTGTGGGAAACCGTGTGCCCGACTATCAGGGAGGGGTACTCAATCTTGCATACTCTGTCTACGACACTGATGCAAAAAGAGGATGCCGACGGTTCCAAATACTACGAGGACGTGTCACTAAAACAACTCCTGCTATTTGACCGTTTCACTACGACAACCTACCACGAAGGTTTGAAACTTTGTGGGGTTGACGAGTACAACTCGGAGACACCTGGGGTTCCTTATGATGACCCCAAAACAGTCGATAACCCACAGACAGACAATGAAACATCGCCCGACTACTACGTACTGCCAAAGGATTTTGACAAAAATGGCATCCCGATTTACACCTATTGCGAATCGGTTACGGACGACATTACGAGACCTGCAGAAGTTCCCTCGTTCGACCTACTCCGTTTCAACTTCGATTACGACACACCGCACGAAAGCGACCTGAGTGGTTTCGGTCGTGACTTTGTTGCCGTCAATGACGATACGAGAAAGTTCATTCCGAACATAGCCCCTGGCAACGGGCAGGAAGTCGAAGGCGGATATGCCGTCGAAGACTACGTTGATTGGAGCAAGATTCTCAACTGGTTTGGTGACAACGCCAAAGGCGACATCGAGTCGTCATATACATTCAAGGCGACCATCCAGTTTGTAGAGGACACCCCAGGTGATACCATCTTCCAGTACCTCAGCAATGATGAAACGACCCTTTCCGACGGAACGGTAATTCCAGAGGGCGAAGTGTGGTTCGACTGGGGAATGATGAACGGCAGGCTATACTTCACGTACCATACGGCAAGCAAGTACAAGACGTTCGTATCGGACGTTATCAACCCGAACAAGGAAACCATCTATTCATTCTATTTCGCCCTCTATGACAAGGGAGACAAGGGAATGTTCGGTGTAAAGACCAATTTTAGCGAAACAATGATAGCCCTCAATACGGTTGAGGCTAATTAGGAGAATTCACAATGAACCTTTTCGAATCCGAAATCCGCAAATTAAACCTCGACCCAGCAATGAAGCAAAGCGTAATCGAGTTGCGAAAGATATGTCTTGAAAGCGACTCGTCCATGCCGACATTCAATCCTGAGGAACAAGCAAGACGCAGACAGCAGGAAGATGCCGCTATGAAGTCCATTCAGGACACTATAAATTTGGCTCTGTCCGAAGTCGGTAACAGTAGTAATGGAAGTCTGGATAGCGATGCACTTAAACAGGCTGTACTTGAAAAGGTAAAAGAATACCGTAGTCGCATTGACTCCAAGTTTGGTCCAAAGTGGGGTGATATGCTTGAACTTCAAGCCCAGAAACGCCTGCAAAAACTGCTCTAATGGAAATAACGGTATAAACTAGATTCAGAATACAATATAGGGTATCTATATGCTTAAATCTCTTTTTGAAGCTTCTATTGACAAGCTGAATATCCCAGCGGAGATGAAGACCGCAATCAAGGACATTAACAATATATGCCTAGAAGCGGAAGACGATAAGGATAAGAAAGACAAGAAGGACAAAAAAGACGACAAGGACAAGAAGGAAGACAAGGGTTACACCCCAATGTCCGATGAAGACCGTGAAAGGGGCAAGAAACTGATTGAAGATGAGAAGGCTAAGACGAATTCCAATAAAGGAAACCAGCAAGCCGTGACACCAGAGCAAAAACAAGCCGTCAACAAACAGTGGAATTATCAGGCTCTACCGCAACAGTCTCAACCGATGGTGTTTAAGGACAATCAGCAAGCCGTGACACCAGAGCAAAAACAAGCCATCAACAAACAGTGGAATTATCAGGCTCTACCGCAACAGTCTCAACCGATGGTGTTTAAGGACAACCAGCAGACCCAGCAGCAAACTACATCTGCCGCACAAGAGGTAGACCCAGCTCGTCAGCGTAATATACCGCAGGCGATGGATTTCAATAACCCGTCATCCTATAATGTTTTCCCACAACAAGCTGCACCTGCCGCACAAAACAACGAACAGCAGACCCAGCAGCCTCAACAACAACAACAACAACAAGCTGCACAACCACAACAGCAAGCTCAGCCGCAACAGCAGACCCAGCAGCCGCAAGCTCAAAATGACACAACAAAGGAACAAAGTCAAGCACCTGCTCCACAAGCACAAAAGCAAGCTCAGTACAGAAAAGGTGCAGATGTCGCAACCGTCCAGTATTTCCTCCAAGCAACAGAACCTAACAAGAAGCTTGCCACAGACGGAATTCTAGGCCCGAAGACCATAGCTGTTATTCAGGAAACAGAAGGCCGTAAACCAACTGGCAAGATGGACAATGAAACTCAGGAACTGTTCAATAAACTACTTGCCGAAGCCAAGGAAAAGGTCAAGGCTGTACAGGCAAAACTTGGTGTAACCCAAGACGGCCTCATCGGAAAGCAGACGCTCGCCGCATTGCAGAAGGCTAATATGCAGGTGGCATCTGTATTCAGCGACAACCCTCAGGTTCCCGCAAATGCACAGCCAGCTCAACAGCAAGTAGCACAGCCGCAGCAAGCACAGCCGCAGCAACAGGCTCAAAATGTAACTTCCATTAAGTTTAACGAAGCGCAGGCTCAGCAATTCCTTAAAAACAAAGTCATATCCCAGCAAGAATACAATATCTGGAAGCAGTACGGTATCGCCCCGAAGTTCCAAAGGCAGAACCCGCAAGGAACTCAAACTCAGATTGCCGCAATGCAACAGAAACAGAAGGAAGTAAATACAGGAACTAATGTCCAGAAGGGTGGACAGCAGACAAATGCAGGAACTAACGTACAGAAGGGTGGACAGCAGACCGCATTGACAACCAACGGACCACGAAACGAGGCTGAAAAGAAGTTCTTCGACCAGACCAAACAGAATTACATCACAATATACTCTGCCGATAAAAAGACACCCAAAAGCATGATAGTTGAAAAGGCTGACCAAGCAGCAAGGGTTGCTCTCGCTAAGATGCAAAAAGGCGAATGGGCCAAAGAAGGTCAAGCCGCACTCGACAAGGTGATTGCCAACATGGGAAACAATAATCAAACTCAAAATGCCGCACAGCCACAACAGCAACAGCAGGCTCAACAGCAAGCTCAAAAGGGCATGACAAGGGAGCCAAGCCAAGTCCGCACATCAGGCGCTGTTTCACAACCACAACAGCAGCAACAGGCTGCACAACCACAACAGCAGGCTCAACAACAGAACCCGAAGCAACCCCAAGGTTCGACAGAGCGCCTGTCAGGAACGGTATCTTACATGAATCTTCCCCCAGACGAGAAGAAGGTTTATGACGATGCCCAAAAGAAAGCTCAGGCGGAATATATAAAGAAAGGAAATAACGAACAAACAGCATACACCAAGTCTCAGATGAACGCACAAGTTGCGGTTCTCCGATACAGGCAGAAGAAAGCCAAAAAAGGCTAATCTACTATCAACAGATTAACATATACCCACGGGTTATCCCGTGGGTTTTTCATTTATAATCTACCCGAGGATATAAACTATAGTCAGAATTCATGATTGAGCTGGCATACAATGACATTATTCGAATCATCACTACGTAAACTGAATCTTCCTAAATGCGTCATGGATGATATTGTTTCCATACGGAACATCTGCATGGAAGCAGAACAGCCGCAGCCAGCACAGCCTGCTCAACCACAAGCGGCAAAACAACAGAACGCCACCACACCTCAGAATAACCCGCAGCAGGCACAGCCTACGGCGAACGCTCAGGCACAAACTACACCCCAACAAGGTCAAGCACAACCGAATGCTCAGGAGAATCCTCAGGCACAAGGGCAACCGCAGGGTAATCAGCAACAGAAACAAGAGCCCGCACAGCAAGAAACCAATCTAAGCGAGGACCAGATAGATTCTAACAAGCTGATGGCACAATTCAACAACTATCTCAAAGGATGCCAAGAAAATGTCAAAAAGGCTTTGGCAACCCAGTTTGGTGAAAACGCCAATGCAATCATAAATGAAGTTAACCAGTATGTTAAATCAAATTCACCAATCAACTTTGATGAAGAAATCGTCCCGCTGCTCAAAGTAAACGGAAAATTCGCCGACCAAAAAGTGGTAGATGATGTTAAGCAAAGGCTTCAAAAATACTTCGGTTTGAAGATAGCAACTGACGAACAAGAACCCAAAGAAACGCAAGAACAACCGCAACAGCAAAATGCTGAACAGGCAACCAAGCAACCAGCTCAACAGCAAGGCAAAGAACAGCCTGCTCAGCCAGCCGTACAACTCAGGAGCCTATCTCATTAACTAACTCATCTACATTCAAGTCAGGTGCGTTATATTTATTTACATAGACGCTATTGAAAAGTTTCATCGTAACTTTATTCAGACGGTTTGCCAAGGCCCTCTTTTCGTCATCACTGACATCGCAGGATGACATAAAGATGCAATGCTGGTCTATTGTAGCATTGTTGTTAAACAAGGTTATATCAACTGGTTCGCCCGCAGTAAGACCCGCCTTTTCGTACATGTGCTTTGCAATTTCGTTTTCCTTCTCGACGGTAAGGCAGTTGATATAGAACTGGTCAAGCAGCATTTCAAGAAGGCGAGTTCCAATTCCGTGACCCCGCTCAGACTCCTTCACGGCAAAATCACATAGGAAATTGACATTACCAGACTTGACTACAAGGGCCTTAGCCACCCCAGGTTCACCCTTTTTTGCATAGGCTGGGTAGGCTATGATACGATAGACATTGTCCATTGGCTGTTTTATTGATAAACTTAGGTCGGTCATGTTGAAATCCACTTTTCAGAATATAGTTTATAGCGAGGTTTAAACGAAGTCTTATGGTATCTAAATATATTTACTTTGCAGCGAACAATATGGTAGAACATCCGCTCTACATGAAGAGTTTTATTCTAGGCGAAACAGACGACATTCTTACCCGCCAACATCAATACAATGTCATGCAAAAAGGAATACAGCAGATACCAACTGGTACATTGACCTCGGTCGATGGTCAGGATGGCCTCATCTTCCCGTTTGTCGATTACTTCAAGCTTACAATCAACGCTGTTGAAAATACGAAGAACCGCCACGACACATTCATCCACGATATCATGTTCCACGAACGACCGTTCAAGGATTTGATTTACCACGTAAAGGATAAAAAGCTCATGAATACAAAAGAAGCGTTTGCGTTCTACAACACAACCGACTTCATCAGGGACATTGAAAGAATTAAGGATTTTCTGATAGAGAATCTGACCAGTTACGGTCACTATACCGTAATGGAATACAAGTTCACTTAGGCCGAATATAGGTATACGAGCGGCTTGTACGGTTCGGGGTGTTCCCGTGCGTACTCCTCATTGTGCCGACGCATCTGCATGTAGAGCAATTTAAAACATACATCGGCATCATCTTCGCTTAACGGAAGTAGAGGACTGTCATCTGTTGTAAGCAGATATCTCATTGCTCATCACCATGCACATTCGTTAATTGCCTCTGCGGCATCCCACTCGTCCATATCTTCAAGAACTTCTTCTGGCGTCCATGACAAGAATTGTTCAACAAAAGGACGAACCTCTTCCCGTGTTTTATTAGGCTGGAAATCCCGAAGGATGATGTCGATTATATCTTCTTTATCCATGAAAGTTCTCCTAGCGGATAGGGAATAGTTCAGTTTCCTTAGCCCAATACTTGATTGGAAGGTGGTCACGCAGCAAACTTTCCGTGCTGATAAAGTGCCACCTCTCTTTGATACGGACCAGATATTCAACCCCATGGTCCATACATATTGGACAAACGTGGTTGTCGAGAATATCGTCATTCTTAATCGGTTTTGTAAACCAATGAGTAAAATTGAGACATGACAACTTTACCAACGGAGTGTTCGCATCAACCCAAACAAGGTCGTAACAATCTCCATTACCTGTGAAAATATAGTTAGCCCCATCGCCGAAAAGCTTCGGCACGTTTAGTGTGTCCGCATCGGGATGCAGGGAAACCCACTTGTACGGATTGCCTTTCCTTTCAAGGATAAGCGGGAACTCAATCTTCGGGGTAAACATATTCAACCCTCATGGTTAGAAGTCTTCGTCGGAGTTAATCCAATGTATGCAATCAACAATGAATTTACCAAATTCGTCCTGAATAGCTGCGGCATCGTTTGGGTTAAGGCGTTTCGACCCAGTCAAGAAACCCCAGCCACGAACATCCAGTTCAATTTCCTGCCCATCTGCTTTGAACTTGACCACAGCATCGCTCTGGGTGCCCTCATACACAGGACAGCCGAATGACATCATATCGGGTTTAGCCGTGCCATTCACCTTAGCATTCATTGCTGCTACAATAGCCTGAAAATGAGCATCAGCCGTGCCCTTAAATGCTGCATCGGAGTTAGAACTCGTCGTGCGGTTGCCAGTAGAATCCCATATTGTATCAACGCAGATAGCGTCGTTATGGAACGGGGGAATAAAGTATTTTGTCCAGTTTGCGTTATTCATGGCAACAAATTTAGCAAAAAAGAATACGGCTGTCAAGATATACCTAGTTAAAAACTACTTTTTCTTGCGGCCACCGCTGCAATGTTCGAGCCAAGCCTTAACATAATCGAGGTCACTTGTGATAGTGACATCTCGCCACTGGTCATATACGGCAAAATCTCCACGAGGAAGAAGGGCGACAATTATGCTTGTGCATGCAAACTCACCATGATAGCACATTAAACCGCAGGTGCCACCATCTTTAAATTCACAGTCAGGTATGTAACTTTTGCAAAGCTCCTTGAATTCTTCTTCATTCATAATAAACCCCTAATGAAAATTGATTCCACCAGTACCAAAACCAAACCCAAAACGGTGTGTTCTGATGCTATATCCAAACCCATAACCAAATCCGCCATGAGAACGGTCTTTCACCGTGGTAGAATAATGAGCCTTCTCACCATTCTCAGATTTACTCTTTTCGTAGTTAATCCCAACACTGCAGATGGCAATAGTTATGACAAAGGCAAGCACCAGAAATAAATCCATGCTTGCATCTGAGTTTAAAAAGTTCTTAATTCGTTTCTTTATACTCATTTGGAGGATTCCAATGCTTTTGCCACATTTGGCTTTTTAAGACCACGGGCATACTGTTTCAGGTAGACTAACATTTCGTCTTCCTCGGGGAAGAATATATCTCGCTTCTGAGCGAGCCATCCAAGGAAGTTCGACATAAACTGACCAAAACGCCAGTCAGGAAATTTTTCCTGATGAACCTTTTTCAACTGGGCATAGAACGTTTCGAGTTTTTCGGGGTCTCTCATAATTTGCCTCTTACTCTGCCTTTACGTGTTTAAACCCAAGTTCCTTGGCTTCCTTTACGGTAATCGTGTCGCCATCCTGATATGATTTCTTCTGCCCCTCTTCATTCAGCTCACCGCTTTTGAATGTAGAAGCAGGGACAGGATTGCCAGGATGGAAGGTGTACATACAATCGCCGATTCCTTCTTCAGGACCAACAATCAAGATTGTAAAGTTAACTCGTTCACGCTTGTCCGTCTTCATGCACAACGACAAGAATCCTGTTTTCTTGAAGTCATTAAAATAGCAGAGAGCATCATCAGGGAATTGGTCGATATCCAGCATGCCATGATAGCCAGAAATATCTTCCGTAAAAAATGCCTTGCAACACGGAGACAACACACCTTCATTATCAATCCACGGAGACCAATCTGCAGACATCAGTTTGGTTTCCATGTCCTCAACAGTTTCACAGTCAGTGGTAGAACCGATGCCATTCTTCAATCTCTGTTGAAGACACTTTTCAAAGTAATCAGGCATATTCGCTTTCGTCTTCTGAATACAGTTTCTCACGTATTCATTAACTCTGTTCGCATCAATAGCTTTGTCGTATTCTTCCTTAGCCGCAATAAAAGCATCAACCAACTTCGGCAATCTTTCGTAGAAATCATCAGCCGACTGACATTCGTCCATCTGATGAGCAAACCGAGTAAGACCTGGGGCACCACCTGGGCCAAATGAAAGTTGAGAAATCAGAATACGCTTTGTAGGAAGGTGGTACATGCCAACACAGTATGTATCTTTGTCAATGAACATCATGTACGAAATACCAACATCAAGCGTTGGCTTGCCATCCTTCATGAATGCCCATCTTGTCAATTTTGGGGTAATCCCGAATTCAATCAAGCGACTAACCATTCCAGTACGGTTCATCTTATCCTGAACCAACTTTCGTGCTTCTTGTATTGCCAAGCCTTCGTATTCTTCATTCATAGCAAAATCTCCATTACACTAAAAATAACATCTTGATGTCATTTTGTCAAGATGTTAATAAGGGAATGGCGCCTGTGTAGTCCGTTCAAAGGTAGCGGGAGGTTCATCGTCAAACTGGGTAGCCCCCTTCAACGGTTCGCCGCACATTGGGCAACACTTGATGGCTACACCAACCCATTCACCGTTGTCTGTGTAAACAGACAGGTAGTTATCTTCGTCGATAAACGCTTCCGCCTTGCCGTTGTCATTGAACAAGGGGAAACGCTTAGCTTCTTCGTTTGTTTCGTGTTTGCAGTATTCACACATAGGATTTAAAAGAAAATGAATTTAACACATGCCGCCATAGCGATGCCAACCATTAGCATCACGGGAATCATGAAGATTACGAGCCAAACCATGATTCGAACATTGAAGGTGTTAGCCTCGATGTTATACAGCTTGAAGTCAGCCATAAGACGAAGGATTTGGTTGATAATGAAAAT
>ERZ809477.3-NODE-3-length-44468-cov-14.886520_pt1 | contig 44468 bp, 66 predicted proteins | sample MGYA00521238_ERZ809477 | MGnify/ENA primary metagenome ERZ809477 (study PRJEB31581, sample SAMEA3312793) | metagenome | study: EMG produced TPA metagenomics assembly of the PRJEB8939 data set (Metagenomic analyses of Rumen microbiomes reveals... | reverse complement strand
CTTCCGGGTCCTTTCCAGCGGCTTCTCTTTCGGCCTTTAATGCCTTGTTAGCTTTATCCGTGAAATTCCAGATTGCTATTTTAGCGACTGCCTTCTGGCCCTTCTGTACCATATATCCGGCCTTTTTCCATTCCAGAAAAGTATGGATGTCTTCCGTTTCCTTTTCTTCAATCACTGATCCATCCGGGAGAGTGAAGGCCATCATGCGGCCCGTGTACTTAATAACTCCAGCCTCGGCTAATTCATGTTTTGCGTTCCAGATAATCATTGCGTTTGTCATGATTTTGTTCTCCTTTTCTTTTATAATCGTTGTTGGTTGCTTGGCCTGATACAATAGCGTTATTGTTTCGACCTGAGCACATGTTACCATAGCGCTATGGTATAAGTCAACCCCCATTTTTAAACTTTTTTATTTTGTGGCACATTGCACAATAACGTTATGGCTTTTTGTAGCAGGTTGCACAATAGCATTATTACATTTATATAGATATAATATGAGTATGAGTAAAAGCAGCCCGGCCAGAATAAAGGCCAATCGTAAATATATGGAAAAAGCGTATAAACGTATTAGCGTGTATATCAGGAATGAGGACGTTGAAGCCCTGGACCGGGCCCGCGGCGATCAATCCCTGAATGGATTTATCACGGAAGCGATCCGGGAAAAGATAGACCGCGGAAAGCTGCCGGAAGAATAGAAAAAGATTTTAAATTGAAAGAGCGTTTACCTATAAATGGGTAAGCGCTTATTTTTTTGAGGTTAAAGCATGGGAAGCGATAAAAGAGACAAAGAAGCCAGGCGCCGCGATGAAATAAGGGAGAGAGACGGCGGCACACTGTACGACAAAATAAAAGCGGGAGAGGTTAAGCCGGAAGGAATACAAAAAGGGTGGTTAAATCTGAGGCCGATCCCGATAACAGAACGCGACCCGGAAGAACGCCGCGAAATATGCCGCAAGGGAGCCGCAGCGGTTAACAAGATACATGGAGAAAAGAAAAGCGCCAAGGAATCCCTGGATCGTATGTTGTCAATCCTGGCCACGCCGGAGATCATAGCAGCGGCAGATATAGAAAAAGCGCTAGCGGATAGACTAAAGAAGGAAAATCCTGACATGACAATATATGATGTTGCGAACGCTGCCGCAATAGGCCGCGCGTTAAGCGGGAACGTAGCCGCAATGCAATATATACGCGACACGCGGGGAGATATGCCTATAAAACAAATTGAATTGACGGAAAACATCACCACCGACGCAGACCGGGAAATGTTGCGGGCCATAGCTGCCAGGCTGGAAAACGGGGAACGGCTGGAAGTGGTAAAGGATATAGAAGCAACGGAACCAGGGACCGACGGCGGCAGCGATCCGGGGGATATATAAGAAGCGGGATATATTACGGTAACTCTTCGCGAAATAACTCTTTCGCGCATAGTTGTAAAATGCCGATAAAGCTGTCAACCATGCGGGATCACGGGGTATCAATCGAACGTACGATCACGGGCGCGGGTTACATAACATTATGATATGGGGCCGGCAGCAGGCACGGGACCGGGCCGGATGTATAGCCAGTATATAAGAGGCGATCATACATAGAAGGACCATACTAATATGTATATCCCTTGTATAAACCCCCATCCCCTTACCCCTTCCCCCACAGCCACCCCCCTGCCTTGGCAGCGCCGCCAACCCGCCAAGGAATCCCCCGTCCCGCTCGCAAATTTTATACAAAAATGGACTCGCTTTACTTAACTAAAGCGCAAGATATGGGAATGAGTAAGGAAGAATACGGGTCCGATACCCGACATGGTGAACGAAAAATCAATATATTGTGTTTCAGGCGAAAGGAGAGGCAAAAAATGAAGATACCGAGTTTGATACCAGAGCATGAGTTACTAAAGAGGTTTGGGATAGGGAGATACGGAGCAGGAAATATAGACCTGTATTCGCGACCACAGTATATAAACCCAGATGGAGCGGTATCGACGGTACGATCATTATCATTTAGTGATGATGAAGGAGAGATACTTGTTCCCACGGTGGCATTTGATAGGAAGGGACTGCCGTATTTAATGTCGGATGACGAGGCTATAGATCGTTACTACAAGACCGGGGAATTTTTAGGTAAATTCAAAACGGCTCAGGAAGCTAATGACTATGCTGAGAGGCTTCACCAGCAACAGGGAGCATTATACGGTCCGGGATGGGGATTCCACGAATATAACTAAAAATCGCTAAAAAATTTCGCTTACGCGAAGGGAAGGAAAAGCATGAAGAAGAAACCGACATGGGAGCCAGCACAGTTTGGGGAGAAACAGGAGAATGAAGTGGAGTGTTACACGGTAGCAATACCTAATCTGCCGCTAATCCCGAACAAGAAGGTGAAGGACTTTGTTAAATGGATAAGTGAGTTAGAGGGGTTTATCGGATTAAGGCCCGAATATCCCAGAGGCACGATCCTGATATTCAAGACGGAGAATGATGCCAAGAGAGCGCGGAACCAGATAAAGGCATATCCGGGATATCAGTGTGGAGTAGGGAGCAACATATGTAAGGTCTATGTACCGAAGGAGTATGTTTAATGACAAGGGAAGAAGCGAAAGAGGAATTATGGGCGATCAAGAGAATGAAGCGTAGCAACAAGCCGATTGAGTTAGAGGTAGAGCGCATTATGACAAAAGCCACTAAGATGACGGCAGGCTATGACATTATCAGCACATCGGGCGGCCATAACAGTAAGATTGAAGATGCGATCGTTAAACTTGAGGAATACTGGGAGCGCTTATCGAACATCGTCAAAAAGGAATTGGACTATAAGAACCACTCTTTAGACAAAGTGGAACAGATAAAGTCGCGCACTCTAAGGGAGATACTCATATACTACTTCTTTATGGATTTCACTTTAGAGAAGACCGCAGAGCAGATAGGGAAGTCATACCAGTGGACGTATGAGCTTTATAAATCCGCTCTTGATGAATACGCAAAAATTCTTTAAAAAATTTCGCTTACTTGATACTACTTGATAAAACAAATGGTTATATTGATATAGGAAGATCGTTTGAGAAAATCTGCTCATACTTTAATACTCCTTATGGGATCGCTGTCCGGCAGCGGTCCTTCCTCGTTATATGGATATAAACACTAAGAAGCCTCATGAATTGAGGGAAATGGAATATGACTATTGCCGTGAGCATCTTGAATACTTTGTCGAGACTTACGGGCATATAGAGGACAAAGACGCTGAAACGCTGATACAGCCGTTTAATGTATGGCCTGCACAGAAGGAAGCGTTAAAGTCGATTAAAGACCACAAGCTGAACGTGATCCTGAAAGCAAGGCAGTTAGGCATCACATGGCTTGTTTTGCATTATGCGTTATGGAAGATGCTGAAACCCGGCAGAACAGTCATAGGTCTTTCAAGGACAGAGGACGAGGCGCAGGAGCTTGTCAGGCGTATGTCAGTCATCCTTGACAATATGCGGGCGATGTTTGCTCCTAAAAACGACCAACCTATAAATTGGGTTAATGCGACGTGGGAAAATACGTCGCTTATTTTAACTATACACTTTTCAAACGGCCCCGATTCCGTTTTTAAGTGCTTTCCTTCATCCCCGAACGCTGCACGTTCATTCACCGCGGACTTAATTGTCTTCGATGAATGGGCGTTTCAGCAGTTCGCAGAGGACATCTGGAAGGCTGGTTATCCTACCATTAACCGTCCGAGTGGCGGACAGGTGGTCGGATTATCGACAATAGAGCGTGGTTCGTTCTTTGAAAACGTATTTACTAACCCTGATAACGGATTTAACAAGATATTCATCCCTTGGTATGCCGATCCGAGGCGTGATGAAGCATGGTATGAACAAACTAAGCGTACTATGGGTGACATGATTACCCAAGAGTACCCTGCCACAATAGATGAAGCTCTCACTGTACCGGGCGGCTCCTTCTTCCCAGAGGTGAAACGTGAAACTCACATCGTTAAAGATGAATTAGAGGGCAAATTACGGCGGTATGTATGCTTAGACTACGGTTTAGATATGCTTTCAGCGCACTGGATACAGGTAGATACCAAGGGAAATGCGCAGGTATACCGCGAATATGACGCTCCAGACAAGACAATCGGGGCGGCTTGTGACATTTTGCTGTCGTTATCGGGTGATGAACACATAGAATACTGGCTTGCACCGTCGGATTTGTGGTCAAGATCGCAGGAAACGGGTAAATCAAGGGCGATTCTGTTTAGTGAGAACGGGATTAACCTTACAAAAACCTCAAGAGACTTCCCTGCGGGGTGTGCTTCCATGAAAGAATGGCTGAAAGTCATAGATGATCGTCCGAAATTGACGATTCTTGACGGATGTGCGCCGAATTTGTACCGATGTTTGCAGAAAATCCAGAAGGATAAGAAGCGAGCGAACATTTACGCGAAAGACCCTCACGACTTAACACATGATGTTGATAGTTTAAGGAGTTTTTGTGTTTGGTGGGTACGAAGTCCTGAGATTGACTACGAAAAGATAGAGCATAGATGTCACAATTCCATCTTGGAAGACATAGAGAACGCGACAGGAGCCGATAGGGAATACCTGTTACAGAAATACGGAGAACCCGCATGAGGTTGAAAACATTTATGGAAAAGGTAAAGAAGACAATAGCACCTACACCAGAAGACAAGAAGCGCGACGAATGGAGAGGTAAGTTAGAGAACGCGCGTATAGCTTATGGCAGTGTATTAGCTGAGATAGGAAAGAATCAGGCTGTCTATGAAGGTACAAGGGAAGTCAACGGCAACCCGAATACCAACACGCCTGCTAAAGATTTGGCTATAAACGTGCGCAATATTGCCTATGAATTGATAGAGTCACAGATAGATTCCTCAATTCCCATGCCGAAAGTCACCGCGATCCATGAAGGCGACGAGGACTTAGCGCGTTCCATAGAGAAAGCCTTAGTGAATAAGGTCAAGATGCTCAAGTTGTCCATAATTAACGACCAGATGGAGCGTATTGTACCCGTACAAGGGGGTGATTTCTTCTTAGTGGAATGGGACAACGAGTTAGGATTCCATTCAAATTACGGTGATGTGAACGTCAAGGAGATGAACCCAAGGCAGGTAATACCTCAACCCGGTGTTTCCGAGATAGAAAAGATGGATTACATCTTTATCCAGACGGCACAGACCAAGAAAGCAGTTAAGGATAAATACGGTGTTGACGTAGAGGATGCTCAAGAGGAATACAAGGATGTCCGTGGAGCAACAGGCGAGTCAGGCTTAGATACCGACATCGTTACAGTCAATACTGTTTACTATAAAAACGGTGAAAAGATAGGGCGTTTCGTATGGTGTGATGACTATACGCTTGAGGATTTAGACGATTATCAGGCAAGGATCACAAGGAAATGTAAAGAGTGCGGTTATGCGACCGAGGAAGAAGTATGTCCCGTCTGTGGTTCCAAGAAGTTTGAGAAGACGGAAGACAAGACGCAGGAGATACATATTCCTATTATGCGGGAAGCAGGCATAGATGAAAACGGTATGCCTATACAGATAGCTGCCGAGGAAGTCATCACCGTTGATTACTATAAGCCGAACGTATTTCCCCTTATCGTCAGGAAGAACGTATCAAAGCTCAATTCCCTGTTAGGCTTCTCTGATGTAAAAGTCATTGAAGATCAGCAGGATTTGATAAAGAAGGTCGGTTCAAAAGCCGTAGAGAAAACCATTAAGGGTGGTTCGATCGTAACCTTACCGCGTGGTGTAAAGATGGAAACCACGGATAAGGAATTAAAGATAGCACGATTAGAGGACCCGCAGCAGAAGTCCATGATAGATGTCCTGAATATGCAGGTAAACATCAATCAGGATATGCAGATGCTTAATAAAGCGTATGAAGATGCCCGTTCGACATTGGGTATCACAGATGCGTTTCAGGGTAAATACGATCCTTCTGCTGTATCTGGTACTGCTAAACAGTATTCAATCAATCAGGCGGCAGGACGACTTGAGTCAAAGAGGATAATGAAGAACGATGCGTTTGCAAAGCTGTATGAGTATATGTTCAAGTTCTGGCTTGCATACGCAGATGATCCCGTTCCGATTACATACACGGGTACAAAGGGCGAGCAGAATTTCGACATCTTAGATAAGGATGATTTCTTGAGACAGGATGCGGCAGGCGAGTATTACTGGAATGACGAGTTCTTATTCGAGACCGACCCGACATCGACCATGATGGCCAATAGAGAGGCTATGTGGCAGGCACTTGATATGAAGTTACAGTCCGGGGCCTTTGGACCTTTAGGCGAGCCTGCTACCATGAGACTGTTCTGGTCACTTATGGAAAAGAACCATTATCCGAACGCGGGTGATGTTTTAAGCCAGATAGATCAGATGATGCAGGAACAACAGATGATGCAACAGCAGATGCAGATGCAAGGGGGAATGACAAATGAAATGCCCGTTATGCCAACTGGAAATGCGGATAACCCGCTCGCGTAATGTCGTAGAACACGATGATACGCCCGATGAACCTACCAAGTTATATGTAGAGCAGGAAATGTCTTGTGTGAACAAGAATTGCTCTAACTACAACACGGTAGTTGAAACCGTGAAGAATGAAATACCGATTGGCTAAGAAGACCGCATGGTCTTTTTTTAGTTGATAAATCTTCCCAAGGAATAGGGCAAAAATCCGAAGAAAGGAAAACTGAATATGAGAGAAAATCTTTTTGACCTTGACTTACAGTATTTTGCTGAAGGAGAGGACGCAGGCGTAGAAGTGCCGGAATCCGCCGAACCGACAGAAGATGAAGTTACCGAAGCTGAGAGCGAGGAAACAGGCGAAACAGAAGAAAGCGGAAACGCCGAGCCGCCCGAACAGTCAGCAGAGGAAAATGCACGTTACGCGGCCATACGTCGTAGGGCAGAGGAAGATGCCAGACGTAAGTATGAATCTGAAATGGGGCAGATGAACCAGCAGATCGCGGCAATGTGCAGGGGTATCACGCATCCCGTTACAGGACAGCCTATAACGAATGTTCGTGATTATGTCGAGGCCCTTGCTATACAGCAGAGGCAGGCAAGCGAACAGGAGTTACAGGAAAAGGGCGTTGACCCATCTGTAATAAACAGGATGATCGAGACCAACCCCGTAGTGATGCAGGCACAGCAGGTCCTTGAATCTGCAAAGATGGCACAGGCCAATTCTGCATTACAGAACGACTTAGCAGAGCTGAGCAAGATAGACCCAAGCATTAAGAGTTTGGATGACCTTGCAGCTTTGCCGACCTTCCCACAGATGCTTGAGTTCATTGCCAAGTATGAAGGGACATCCATTATTGATGCCTACAAGGTATTCAACTATGGAAATTCCACACAGACTGCAAGACAGCAAGCTATCAATCAGATGCGCGGTAAAGACCATTTATCGACGCAGACAGGCATAGCACAGAGCGATGACGAGTTCGTGGAAGTTCCCGCTGAGATCATGGCTCGCTATAAGGCTGAAGGGAAGACAGAGAAACAGATACGGTCACTGTATAAGACGGTGGCAAACAAACTACACCTAAACTAAGAAGGGGGAAATGAAATATGGCATTTGAATTTTTAAGAGCCGAGAACGATGCTTCTCCTATCGAGAAGGAAATCGTTGCTACTAACGGCACGACTTACACTCATGGTTGCCTTGTTGCTTTTGGCGACGCAGGCACCGCAGTAACAAGCACAACTAATGCTGAGTTTGTATACACAGGTAAGACTACTGTTGCTAAGACTGGCGACAAGCTCGCAGTTGTTCCCGTACTTCCTGAGTACGAGTTCGAGACGATCTTTGCTACGACAGCAACGGCTGTTAAGGCAGGTATGAAGGTACAGACCGACGGTGAGAAGGTTAACGCTACTACGGGAACCAACACCGCAATATTCCAGTTACTCGCAGACGGCGGCGCATCAGGCTCCAAGGCTGTCGGCAGGTTCGCATAAGAGAGGGGGTATAGACAATGGCAGTAACATTTAGCAAACACGGCGGTCTTAATGACGAGGCGTGGAAGGTAATAGATACCGAGCTGTCTATGGTCATTCAGGACACAGACACCGAGAAGAATAAGGATGACGAGCTTGTAAAGGCACTCTTTAACGTAAAGGGTTCCAAGAAGTTCGGTGAGAAGCAGGGATCAATGACTGAGTTCGGAAACTTCGAGGAAGTAACCGAAGGTGATAACGGTATAGCCGATGATTACCAGATGGGATTCTCGAAGCTCATCGAGCATCATCAGTACATCAAGACCTTTACCTGCACCCGTGAAGCAAAGGACGATGGCGACATCGACATGATGAAGCAGACCGCTGCTAATTTTGTTCGTGCATACAAGAGGTCCCGCGCACAGTTCGCATCTAACTGTCTTACCACAGAAGGCACGACCTTCACTTATGGTTCAAAGACATATGATAAGACCACTGGAGACGGCAAGGCCCTTTTCGCAGTAGATCATCCGGGCAAGAAGACTGGCGTAGCAACTCAGTCAAACGTATTCACCAATCCGTTTGGTACAAACGCTACAATGCTTTATACGCTTGCTAATATCGGACGTAACTTCAAGAACCAGTCAGGTAATGTTATGGGTTATACCTTCGACACGATCGTTATCCCCGGTAACACTCCCGACCTTGAAGACCTTATCAAGAGAATAATTCACTCAGATCAGATCGTCGGCTCAAACAACAATGACATCAACACCCAGAAGGGTAATTGGAGACTCATTGTTAACCATCGTTGGGAAGCAGCCGCAGGCACCAAGCCTTACATCATCATGAGTTCCGAGGCACAGAGAGACCTCAATGCAGCCGTATTCTTCGATCGTGTTGCGCTTGATGTTTCTAACGAAGTGCTTAACAAGAGCAGGAACCTTGAGTGGAGCGGTTATGCTCGTTGGAGCGCAGGCTTCTATGACTGGCGCAGTGTCATTCTTGGAGGCGCTCAGGTTGGTACAACCCTGTCATAATAATGGTCTAACCATTTGTAGAAACCCCCACTGCTTTTTAGTGGTGGGGGTTTTAATGTGGAAGGAGATAATACATGGCACCAAAAGGATTGAAGGTAGGTGACACTTTCGTCGAGGAAGGGTTTACCTTTAAGGTTCTAAAGGTTGTTGGTGATAATTATGAGAGCCAGATGATAAAACCCGCAGAAGGTTTTGTCGGCTTAGTAGAAGTTAAGGAAGAAGTAAAGGAAGACTATCTTTCGATGCAGTACGCACAGCTCAAGAAACTGTGTGCCGAGAGAGGCTTAGACGCAAAAGGCTCAAAGAATGACTTAATAGCAAGATTAGAGGGTTAAACATGAGTACATGGTATGACTTAAAATTAGCCGTATTACAGAAAATGTTTGCGGCAGATGATGTAATCGTGGAAGATGAATCCACTTTAGGATATATCGCGGCCATGCCGCATTGTGCGAATGAAGGACTGGCGTTGCTTGCGACGGCAGGCAAGTTCATAACCAAAGCGGTGAAAATATCGCAGATGGATATAATGAACCTTGTTTCAGATTCCATTGCTAATGCGATACATGAGTTTTCAGATACATATTCATTTGGAGCGGATGAAGGACAGTCATACTATTTCGAGGCATCCGGCAACGGTACTTGTGTTATTAAGGTAGACGATACCACGGTAGAGACCCTTACGATTAACAACAAGGGGTATGAGGTATACAAGGGCCTCATAGAGAATACCGAGAAGAAACCCGTGTCGTTTGAGATTACCACGGACTATCCCATGGGGTTGAAGAATATAGCGATATACAGGGAGACATTTGAAACAGAGGATGATGTATTCCCGTTTACCGACAAGGTGAAGTATGACATGGTAGCGCTCGCTCCTGATTTCTACATGATTGACCCGCAGGGTATTTATTACGAAGGCGCAAATCAGAAGTATTTGCAGACATCAGACTTCTATCAGGAAGGCACCAAAACTTTGGTTTTGGATCGTAACATGGTAGGGGCCTTTACTATTTACTACAGGGCATATCCTGAACAGATAACACCCGAAACGGAAGACACATATGAATTGCCTATCGACCCTGAAGTATACACTTTGCTGCCGTTATACATGGCATCACAGTTATACAAGGACGATGACAATGGTATTGCTACGGCATATCGTAATGAGTTCGAGGTTGGCTTTGAGCGTTTGACCAATTCAGCTAACCTGTCAGCATATGAAGAATTTACCAGTGAGAGTGGGTGGGTATAATGGCTGTCAATTTCAAAGTTCCTGCATCCCCTAAAAGAAATATAAGTGCATCCGATACGTTCATGGGCGTTGACCTTACCAATACCGCAGTTGATATGGAAGGTACGCGTTCCCCTAACGCAGAGAACATGGTTCGTCATGTGCCGGGGAAAGTGCGTAAACGTATGGGGTATTATAAGGATATTCTGTTCGGCAAGAAGACTAATGTTAACTTTGCTAAGGGTACATCTGCAAAGGAAACTGAAATAGTCATCACCACGGCCACGGCCGATACATGGGTTAAGATATACGATACTATTCAATCCCTGTCTGTAGGCAGTTCTACGCCCTTATATCTTGAGTTTGACTATAAAGCGCAAGATACATTCAATGTCATAAACAGTTCCGTAGAAGTTACCGCAAGTGAAGACTGGGAGCATATAAGCACGACTGTTTACTTTTCGGAAGATACGGCTATAACCGAGATCAATGTTTTCTCCGCTGAAGCACAGGAAATCTATATTAAGAATTTCTCCGTAATGCTTGAAAGAGGCGAGACCTATAGTTGGTCGCCTGCTCCTAATTACTTTGTAGAACGTGAAAGCAATGATCCTGTTTATGGGTGTCATATACTTAGAAAAAACTCCGTTACTGAGGGAGATAATGTCTTAAACGTCAATCGTGCGCTAAATACAAGTGATGAGTATGTAGAATATGAAGTATTTTATGATACCGCTACGGTTCTATATGAGCTTGGTGAAATGTTGAGCGACGGAGAGACCATTCACGTTGATTTTGATTATTCGGGTGGTGCGGTACAAGGCTCGTTGCGATTAAGAGTTGCAGGGCAATTCGTAGGTATTTTGGAAAATACATCGGGCGCGCATTTTAGCAAGACAATTACCATTCAAAGACAAAACGCCCCGAACCGTAATGTTGAAAAGCAGAACGTAGAGCTTTATCTATTTCAGGGTACTTCAATGGGTGCGGTTGCAGAAATTAAAAACTTTGCGATAACCTATGAAAAGTCCGATGATTATGTATGGAGTCCCGCTCCTGAAGACAATGGTGGTACATTTGATTTCAAAGAGCTATATGATATAAGGCAAAAAAACTATTCAGCAGCGCTATCTTTTTCAGACACAAGTGCATCGTCATTTAGCAGTACTTATACGGCGTCTTGTCAGATATACAATCAGACAGATTTTATAAAAAACGGGGGCTATGTATCATTTACCATCACAACATCTACCACTAATAGTGTATTAAGTAATGTGGAGATTACTATAAATGCTTACGGTAATTCAAATATAGAATTATATAAGTTTCAATCAAATTCCCATTTGACAAGCAAGCACTTTGACCTATTTCTTAATAGTGAGTCAGGGGGATATGCACATAGCCGTTCTGGGTATATAAAAGTAAAATATACCGTCACAGGAAGCACAAAGGCCACCACAACAATTACTAATATAAAGTGGCAGAATTATAGCTTGCGAACGATTTTCTATAATAGCACAAAGTATTATCTGTACCATGTGGGTAAAGATATTTACTTAAATGCTCACGGTTCATCGTTATTTACCAAGATGTACTCAGATGCTAACGAGCATATCAGCAGGTCGTGGCAGTTAAACAATAAGAGTTATATCATTGATGGTAAGGATATTTACTATTATACAATAGAAGAAGGCGAAGAATTTGCGGTCATAGGGCAGGATAATGCCTATATTCCTGTTGTGACCGAAGCAAAAGAACCGTCTGGTGGCGGCACAGCATTTGAAGCGCTTAATATGTTGCAACCGGGATTTATTGAAACATTCTACGGCAAGTCAAGCGTTACGGAATTTCAGTTATCATTTAACGGTTTAGACGAAACAAGATGCGTTGCATGGTTGTTAAACTCAAGTGGTAACTGGGTTGTAAAAGCTGAGAATACCGATTTTACCGTAAACCGTGGCACAGGGAAGGTAACATTCACGACCGCACCGGGCGTAACACCGTTAGACGGCACACCTAATGTTAAGATACAGGCATATAGAACGGTAGAAGGATATGCCGATAGGATAAATAAGTGTACCTTTGGCACTTTGTTCGGCGTGGCAGGAGCTTGCGATAGAATATTCCTGTCAGGTAATTCCGAATATCCTAACTGGGACTTTTATTCAGGATATAAAGATGCTACCTATTTTCCTGATACTGCTTATTCAGCATTAGGGTCAGAGCAAAGTAGGATAATGGGTTACGCGATAGTCAATAACTATCTTACGACTTTTAAAGACGGATTTGATATGAGTCAGTCAGTTTTTGTCCGTGAAGGTGATTTAATGAAGACAGGTGAAGAAGAAAAAGAAACTTCCGAGCCTGTTTTTAAGTTGATAAATACCTTACAGGGTGAAGGTGTACTGGCGCCGTATACGTTTGGGTATTTACAGACCGAGCCGTTATTCCTGACCAAAGCAGGCATTTATGCGATAACCGAGCAGGATATAACGGGTGAGAAATACACACAGAACAGATCGTTCTATCTTGACGGCAAACTGCGTAAGGAACCCAACCTTGAGAACGCCATAGCGACCGTATATGACAATCAATATGTATTAGCGGTAAATAATCAGCTTTACATCTTAGACGGCCTGCAGGCTACCCGTACGGATAAATCAGAGCCATATGCTACAAGACAGTACGCAGCATTTCATTGTAAGGACATACCTGCGACATACATATGGACGGATGATGCGTTATGTTTCGGTACGGCAGATGGTAAGGTATGCAGGTTCTACACAGATGAAGAAGCGCTTGCAAGTTATAACGATGACGGCAAACCCATATACGCTTGTTGGGAAACGCCGGACTTAGACGGACAGTTATTCTATAAGAACAAGACGTTCAGATATTTCGCAGTCCGTTTGATGAAGGCAATCAAAACATCTGTCAGGTTATACAGCAAGAAGTTAGGCATATGGACGCTTAACGATGATGAAGCATGGACGTTCATTAAGGAACAGACCGCGATCGCTAATGCTCTTAATTTTGAGAGTGTTGACTTTGATATGTTCACATTCTCGGTAGATACATCTGAAAAGGTGGTACACACGAAGTTAAGGGTTAAGAAGGTGGACAAGGCAAGGTTCCGCGTAGAGAACGACGCATTGAACGAGCCGTTTGGTATATCTGACATTGCTCTTGAATACATAGAGAGCGGAAACTATAAGGGGTGATAACATGGCATTTACCAAAATCACGAACACCGAATTAAATAGCAGAGGTTGTACCACACTTCCTAATCAGCCGATGATCTCGGCTCAGGCATTGAAGCAGGAATTTGATGCCCCGGCCAAAGAGATTGTGGCGCCAAAATTCAATAACCTTATTGATGAATTGGAAGCGACTACGGCTGCTGCAAGTATTGGAGCAGTAGCGCCTACGGGCAGGACAGGCAATACAGTACAGGCATTGCTAAACGATATATCGGAAGATATAGGCGAAGCGGTAGCAGATGCACATACCCATGACAACAAGGCATTGCTTGATACCTATGACCAGACGAATGAAGACCTTGCAGATGCCGTTACCAAGAAGCACAGCCATTCCAACAAGGACCTGCTTGATACTTATACGCAGAGCAATAGTGATTTAGCGGATAGCGTGTCTAAGAAACACGATCATTCCAACAAGGCATTATTAGATACCTATACTCAAAGTGATACCGACATAGCAGATGCGGTAAGCAAGAAACATTCTCATGTTAATAAGGCCACATTGGATTTGTTGCATACTTATTATCAGAATGACGTTGATCTAACCGAGGCATCATTTACTGTCGGTTATAGGTATGCAAATAGTGAGTTTGGAACAGCGAGCGTTGGGGAAGGTTATAGTGTGATAGCATCGGGTGATTATTCCCATGCAGAGGGTAGAAGTACGAAAGCAGAGGGGAATTATTCTCATGCAGAAGGCTCTGATTCCAAGGCGCTCGCCAATTATTCTCATGCAGAAGGTTCTGCCACAAAAGCCACAAACTCAGCCGCACACGCCGAAGGAGAAGTGACGGAAGCGTCGGGTATAGTATCTCATGCCGAAGGAACCTCAACCAAAGCAATCGGACGCGGTTCTCACGCAGAAGGTAATACTACAATAGCAGGATATAATTATCAGCACGTTAGTGGAAGATATAACAATAATAAATCTGATACTTTATTTGAGATAGGAAAAGGTCTATCCAGTAGCGCCCGGGCAAATGCTTTTGAAGTTTATTTTGGCGGCGAGTTTTCTCAGGACGACGGCGCGACGAAGTTTAAGTTTACATCTAATAACGGTGTAAAGGGATATTATGACGAGAACGGAAACTTCAATGGTTTTGGTGGTGATGTAAGTGGGAAAGCCGACAAGGTAAGCGGAGCTACAAGCGGAAACTTCGCAGGACTTGACAGTAATGGAAACCTCACCGATAGCGGGAAGAAGGCATCAGACTTCCTTACATCGACAGACCTTGCTTCTTATTACACCAAGAACGAAGTGGACGCGGTAACAGGTGATTTAACCGACCTTACAACCACGGCAAAGAATAATCTTGTTGCAGCGATAAATGAGGCGGCGGCAAGTGGTGGTGGTGGATTAAGTGATGCTTTCCAGAAGGTAAAATCTGGCGTCACAACCTTGACCGCAAGCGGAGCAGATACGCTTGAATTAAAGGCGGGATCAAACGTAACACTTACTCCTGACGCGTCGGATAACAGCATAACGATAAGTGCAAGTGGTGGTGGTCAGTCAACGGGCGATATGTTGGCGGCAGACTACGATCCTTCTTATAACGTCAAAAACGCAGGCGGTATTCCCAGTTATGTATCAAACGCTATAAGCGGTAAGGCAGATTCATCGAGCCTTGCAACGGTCGCAACAAGCGGTTCATATAATGACTTGAGTAATAAGCCCACGATACCTGCCGCACAGGTCAATTCTGATTGGAACGCATCAAGCGGTGTGGCTCAGATATTAAATAAACCTACCATTCCCGATGTGAGCGGTAAAGCCGACAAAGTAAGTGGTGCTACAAGCGGAAACTTTGCAAGTCTTGATGCAAATGGCAATTTGACCGATAGCGGAAGTAAGGCAAGCGATTTTAAAGCGGCAAATGCTCACGACGCTTGGAGCGATGTAACAAGCAAACCTTTTTCATCGGTCAATAGTGGAATATTTGATGTGGTGAACGACGAACTACGAACCACACAAGGCATGGTAACGGGTATATATCGCTCAAGCGATGACGGTTCAGCATCATCGAGCGGGTATCGTGCGGTTGGTTTTTGGTATTTAGACAACACGGGTTCGCTTGCAGCATATAAGGCTAATGTATTTGAAGTGATGAAACAGACCGCTACGGCTACATCATATACGTTTACTAATACTCCTACCAATACAAATAAAATGATAGATGTATACAGTAGCATTTATGGAGAAGTCCCGACAAGCGTGACAACACCGACAGACACAAGCGTGACAGTTACATTCGCAGAGAGTAAGTCAAGGACGGTTGCAATAACTCTTATATAAAGATAAGGAGAATAAAACATGGCACTTTATAGATGTACTGAAACAACTACACCAATTACACCATCGGATAGTTCGCCTGTTGCAATGTCAGCAAACACGGGGTACAAACCGACAACGAACGGCTATGCAATCGCAAGCGAACCGACAAGCATTACACCGAGTGACAGTTCTCCTGCTTCTTTGAGTAGTAGTGGAATATATAAGCCGTCAACATCGGGTTATGCGATAAAAAACTCGCCATCAAGCAAAACACCATCCGACACATCTCCCGTATCGGTGACAAGCGGTTCGATTATCAAACCGAGTGCGGCGGGATATTTGGTAAAGACGGTTTCAAATATCGGATTACAACCCGACAAATATTATACGGCAAATAATGTCGGAACATCGGGAACAACCACTATCACGGTTACGAAAAAACCGAGGTATGCCTTTGTGAGCGCGGTAGCGGAAGCAAATAGTAATTATATCGGTCTGTATTTGATTGATTTTACAAAAAGCAAAGCGTGGTATTTTTACAAGGGCGGAAGTTCAGCATCGTTTACGAATAGTGATTATTCAAGCAATATATCAACCATGTTCCCGACAGTATCATCGTCACAGGTGGTATATCAGAATAGTGCATTTAACACAACCAAGCGATTAGTTATCGCTCTTTATTACTAAAAGAGGTACAAGCCAATGAGCGAACAATTTGTAACACTTGAAGTCCACAACGAATTTGTCAAGAGAATAGAAGCTGAGGACAATAGGCAGAATAAGAGAATTGAGATCATCGAAGAAAAGCAGGCACAGATTTCTGAATTAGTGGCATCTGTCAAAGTCCTTGCTGCCAACGTGGAAAGTATTGCTAAAGAGATAAACGAGCAAGGAATACGCTTAAAGGAGATAGAGGGTATTCCGAAGAAGCGTTGGGAGACTGTTGTTGCGTGTATCATCACAGGTTTATTAGGTGCGGCTATTTCAGCGATCGTGGCAGGGATAATTAAATGACCTTAGAAGATATTTTAATAATAATAGCATCATTAGGGATATGGGCAGTCATATCCTTTTTTGTGCTGTTATTTATTACGGGGAAAAATGATGAGTAAGGCAGCGATCATTGACGGTCTTATCCTTATCGGATTTATGGCAACACAAGTAGGATTATTAACATTTGTAGCAATCTGGACTGAAAGGGGGTTCAACATGAAACTTTCAAACAAGGCATACGACATATTGAAGTATATTGCGCAGTATGTTCTTCCTGCACTCGGAACGCTGTATTTTGCACTGTCAACTATATGGGGCCTTCCCTATGGTGAGCAGATCGTCGGAACGATAACCGCGATAGATGCCTTCATCGGGGCATTGCTCGGCATATCGACATACAGTTACAACAAGGACGGTGAGTCTGAATGACAGAAGCGCAGAGGATAGCATTCATACAAGAGATAGCGCCGATGGCACAGTACGCATATTCCGTTCTTGGTAAGGTTAAGCCTTCAGTATGTATCGGTATGGCGTGTGTGGAGTCAGGGTATGGCGGGTCTAAGCTAATGTATAGCCACAATGCCATATTAGGGCAGAAGGTAGGTTCGGGACGTACGGCAACGAAGTATTGGCCTAAGACATTCTTCACATCAAAGACTAAGGAAGAATACACGGTCGGCAAGCACACGGTCATTACGAGTGCATTTAGATCGTATGACAATCTTCAGCAGTGCATTCTTAATTACTATGAATTGCTTAACACAAGCCTTTACAAAAGGGTGCTGGCATCATCTGATTTTAGAACACAGATGAAGCAGATAAAAGAGTGCGGGTATATGACTTCCTCAACAGAGGTAAACAGTGTTCTTTACTGTATCGGGAAATATAACCTCACTCAGTATGACGGGGATTTTGTTGTAGTAGAACCGACAGTACCCGTCGAAGCTAAACCAGTTTTGAAGTATGGCAGCCGTGGGGAAGCCGTGAAAGCGTGGCAAACTTTTCTTACTCAAGGTGGTTACGACTGTGGCCCCATTGACGGAGTATTCGGTTCCCGTACGAAAAAAGCGGTCATGGACTACCAGAGAGTTCATCCCGAATGTGGAGATGTAGACGGTATCATCGGTAAGAAGACATGGGCTTCCTTGCCGTAAAAATATTATTAAGAAAGGGGTACAAAAAATGTCATCAATGAACAGGACACTTAACCGTGGCTTTACAAAAAGGATTTCCGGCAGCAACCCGTTTGAAAAGGGTATGCCGAGTACCACGGTCTACACAACCAATGCAAGGGATAGGGGTTTCCCGTCGTCCATGTCGAGCAGTGCCGGATTAACAATGTCTAAGATAGGCAGCGCTCCTAATCTGGGCGGCTCAGGATCGTCAGGTGGCGGACGCTCAAGGGGTAAGTTAGGCAACAACGATGCTTATAATGCTTTGCTTGCCGCTTACAAGAAGAAACAGTACGACGACTATCTTAATCAGAAGAAGGGTGCGGCTCAGGCAGCATACGACAAGGGTATGGGTATGCTTAATGACGCATACGGCGCTTATATGGCAGCGCTGGCTGAGAACCTTGACAGCACTAAGGGGCAGTTAGCGGATGCGTATAACCGCTCAAAAAAGAGCATAGCGCAGGATGCTACGCAGTCACTTAAACAGGCATACATCAATAAGAGGTTATCGGAAAAGAACCTCGATCAGCAGATGGCCGCACAGGGACTTTCAGGTGGTGCTACAGAAACGACAAGGGCATCAATGGCTAATAACTATGGCAATGCCCGGAATGATATAAACACCACTAAAGCAAATAACCTGTCCGAGCTTGAAGGTAACTATAACGACAATATAGCGCAGGCACTTCAGGCGTACAATCAGGCCGTAGCAAGCGCACAGCTTCAGAAGGCACAGCAGGCTATCGAGCTTGAGAACGCCCTTGCAAACAACGAGATCGCAGCGCTTGATGATTACTATTCACTCATGGGTGATACCACGGATAATTACATGGGTTCGCTTGATGGACTGTTAATGAATATGCAGGACTTCTCATTTGACCCGACGCAGGTTAGCAATGCTGTCAATGCTCCTGAAGTAATGCAGGCTAACACGCAGGCAGGCAGGACGAACAATAACTTCCTTCAGGCATTGCAGGCCATTATGGGGCAGGCAAAAAATGGTAACAGTGCTTTAACTAATTCTTTACAAAACAACTATCTGGCGCAGATTTTAGCACAGTTAAGAGGATAAACAATGAAAACTAATCTACGGGTAGCAAAAATACAGGCTGCTGATAGAGCAAGAGCCGCTTACACTCAGAAGAACGCAGGTAAAGAAGGGTATTCATTAAAGGCACTTGAGCAGATCGCTAATGGTACTTATAGGAAGAACCAGACGCAGAACAAAGTGCCTGAGTTGAAACCCAATACGAAAACTACCACAAAACCGACCACAAGAGCAAAAATCCCTTCGGGGAAAAATCTTAGGGATGAAGGGTATGCTCAGTCGCGATCCTACAACCGTAAGAACCTTAAAGATCGTGGCTATACAGGTTCGGTACAGTCAAGGCAGATTGACTTTAACCATGTCTTAAAGAATGACAAGGTATTTGGTAGTAAGGGTATATTCTCCGGGGATATGCTCAAAGAAGACCTTAATGCCCGTAGAAAAGGCAAACAGTACGGCACAAACGAGGCATATTATAAGCGTTTCGGAATGTCAGCCGATGAAGTATTAGATCAGTACGAAAAATATATGAAGGGCAAAGAGCGCGAGAAAGCGGAGAAGCATCCAATACTGACAGCGCTTAAAGATGTTCCGAGTGCGCTTGATCGTTCGTATGCAGGTGCCGCGGGGACTCTTGCAAAGATGGCATTTCCTAACTCAGACCTTGATGAAGTGCTTAACAGCGACGCTATACAGGGTAAGGTAAGGGATGTACAAGAACGCCGTGATTATATTCAGGATAGCAGGAAACTGAGCGATAGCACTAAAGCGCTTGCTAATTTAGCAGCGCAGGGTGGAGATACTACGGCAAATATCTTAGAATCAATGCTTCTTGCCGGGACAGGTATGCCCGCGCAGATCATCGGTGGTGCAAGTGGAGCCGGACTTGCGGCACAGGGAGAAGGAATACTTGCTTCGACAGGATTTAATTCTCTTTCAGAGGGCATACCTAATCTTATGCGTGTCCTTAACGGTGTTGCTGAATATGGCCGTGAATCACAGGAAAAGAAACACGAATACGAGCGCAGAGGATATGATGAAGAAACCGCTAATAGTTTAGGTAATGCTGAAGGTATTGCAAGCGGGGCGATAATGGCTGCATTGTCTGGTGGTGGAGCAGCGGGAGAAATAGCAAAAGGTTATTTACCTGCTATAAAAACGGGGACTGCTTCGGGCGCTAAATTTGGTGGTGGAAGGCAGTTAGCAAGCGAGATCATTGAACCCGCTATTCTTGGCGAAGATAGTAATTTTGGTAAAGCAAAGCAGAAATATCTTGCACAAGGTATGTCAGAAGCGGAAGCCACAATAAGAGCATTAGCAGAGGCAGGTCTGCGCGTTGGTGGTGCCACAGCGACGGGTGGTATTGCAGGTGGTATCTTAGGTGGAGCAGGACATGGATTAAGTCAGTTATTAGGTGGAAACGCTAACGTCGGAAACCTTAATGAGTTTATGGCAAGGCAGGAAGCGTTACCTATGAATGATAATCTGGCATTACCGCAGAACGACATTCCCGCGCTTGATGGTGTAATAAACCAGCTTGCATTACCTGAACAGCAGTTACCCGCTAATGTAATTGAGCTTCCCGGAACAAACGGGACAATAGAATTACCTGATCTTAATGCGCCTATCGCTAATCAGGTAGCAAATCAGGCGGCGGCAGTAATGGGAACTGCGCCTATTGAGAATACCCAGCCAAACATTGACTTTAAGCCGAGTATTCACAATGCAGATGGCCAACTTCTCAACACGGTTAAAATTCCTGAATACAAGGCAGATAGTAATGTATTCTTTAATGGTTCTGATACTGATATTGCTTTAGCGGAAGCGCAGGAAGCCGCGATCATTGATACCTTTAATAATATTATTTCCGACCCGGAATTTAACGCGCTTTCATTCAAAAACGGAAAGCAAGAAGTATATGTTTCTCCTTCGACAATAGGAAACGGTTATCGTGTATCATATACGGTTGATGGGGTTCCCACGGGGCATCACGATTATTCCCTTGATGAAATGGGCGAACTTTCACAAAAACTGCGAGAAATGGCAGGAAACGGCGGGGAAGATATAAAAATACAGAGAAAATCTGACAGCATGAGACAGAACGTAGCCGGGGAAACTGCGCCTGCTAATATCGCAGAACAGACACCAAAGAACCCTACAATAACATCTGAGCCGATTGAGGGTGCTGACCAAGCAAAAGCAAGGCATAAAGAATTATCCAAACAGCTTGTAGACCTTAATAAAGAGATAGCAAAACAGAAGGAACTGTTTGATAGCCTTGAAGATAAGAAGTCAAAAGGAGCCGAGCGTAAAGCGGCAGGACAGAAGTTGGCCGAAATGCAGAAGCAGGCCAAGGCTATACAGCGGGAAAAGAGCGAGCTTTCCTATCAGATGAAGGGTGAGGAAAGACCGTTCAAGCGCTATATGCAGGACTATGACAGGGATGCCTACAACGCTATATACGGCAAAGAAGGTATTATGGGTAAACTTGATTATGCTACCCATTTTGCAGGTGATACCCCAGAAGCAATAGCATTAAGGGACGAGATAAAGAAGATCATAAATGACACTGTTCAGTCTGGCGAATTTCCCGATGAAGCTGACATTTGGAATAAGGTAGAACAGCTTGATAATATGGCAAGGACTACAAAGCAGCCGTTCACAAGTAAGAAGGGTAAGAATTATGACTACGATACATTCTTTGCCCCTTCTAATACCGACGAATATAGCGGACTGAATATGGATGTTGTTAACGGTTATCATTCAGCGTTACGTTCACACAGCAGCAAGGCCGTAACCGACAGGATAACTGATGCCCTTAATAGTGATACATTCAATCCTGTTACCATTACGGGCGATAACGGGCAGCAGTACAGGATAGAGAAGGGCGACAATGGACTTAACCTTGTTACTTTAGGTGAAGACGGCAATCCGACATGGTTGGATAACTTCAAAGACGGTAAGGATTTACTTAATAAGTTTAACAAGGTTGAGCGTGACGGGACTAAATTACTTGACGAGGCCCTTGACAATTCGACGCAAAACATATACAATAACGTTATGGAAGGGGGTGCAGTCGATGGAGACCTACAAACCAGCAGAGGAAATGACGGAACAGGAAGCGAAGGATTACTGCGAGGAATACGCGAAACAGGGACAGTCGGCGAGGCAGTTCGTGGAACTGAGCCTCAAGGACGGGGACAGTTATCAGGAGATAGCGTCTTTTCTACAGATGAATTAAGTACTAATCCGAAGGCGTTTGATGATAGTAACGTTCAAACATTGGCAAAAAACAATATCGAGACGCCTAATTTTATTGAATCAAACAATAGCGCTGAAAGATTTGCAGATGCTTTTGAAGCTGCAAGACAGAGCAATAAATATGGTGCGGCTGTTGATGCAAGAGACGCGGCAAACATACAGGAAATTATAGATAACGGTGGTAAAGTATTCCTGATCGAAGATGGAACCATGGGTTTTGCAGTAGAGGGTGACGGGAACTTGACTGCCGTTTTCAAACATAGTGACAATCCGACAAAAGGTATGGCCGCCAGAGCGACGCTTGCAGCAATAAAGAATGGGGCATATAGGGGCGATTGTTATGGTAGAAAACTCGTAAATATGTATTCCATGGGTGGCTTTGAACCCGTAGGCAGAATGAAATATGGCTATGGTTTCAACGATGAAATGGACGCCCAGGTAAGAGAACAGCTTGCAGAAGGCAAAATTAAAAAAGAGCCGGACGTATATGTTCTTAAACTGAGGGATGGTTACGATTTCGACACAGCCGCAAAGAATTTTAATACAGCGAAACAATATAGTCAGGCAGAACTTGACACGTTACCTGAGTTTGATGATTATAATGAAATGCTTGCATATAGAGATTCGCTTATAAAGCAGCCCGAAGATGAGGCTGCTTCTTCTATGCCTGAAAATGGCTATTGGCTCCGCATACTTGGTGATCCTAACTTCTTAGCAGAACAGGCACAGGCACAGGGCGTAAATCCGCAGACTTTGGTAAGTTATGCTAATCAAAATCTTGGGTTTGAAAACATACCGCAGGTTACTCCTAATATTGGAAACGTGCCGCCTGATAACGATATACCCGCTATGGACGGTGTGATACCCGGTAAAGGTAAGAAAACATCACAGTATTACACAAATACCATGCGTAATACAGAAGAAAATGCAAAAATGAGTGATGCCGAATACCACTCGCACTTTGATGAATCAGAATATCAATATGATCCTACCAGTAATGACGAGAGTGTTGCAGAAGGTCGTGATTTCATTAAAGCAGCAGGTGGCCATGATGGAGCTGTCAATGAATTGCTTAATGGAACGTTTGACGAAGAAAAGGCACCATTCACACATAAACACGTTGACGCCGCGCATATACTGGCAGATGAAGCAGAAAAAGCAGCAAGAGAATTAGAGGCGCAAGGCTTAGATGCTTCCGACAAGTGGCTTGAGGCGCATAAGCTCCATAAAAAGATAAGGCAAGAGTCAACACGAAATGCTCAAGCTATGCAGGCATTACAGAAATGGAAAACTAAAACACCGCAGGGTGCAGTAGATAATATCATTTCAGAAGTAAATAGGGCGATCGACCAGAAAAAGACTAAAGGCTATACAGCAATGGTTGAAAACCTGGCAGATGAAGTAGAAGATGCAATCCGCGATACAAAAGGTCCAGAGCTTACAAACAAAATACAAAAGATATTCTCTAATAACAGGAAGAAAAGCAGCTATAAAACAGATAAGTATGAACAGATGGTGCTTGATCTTGTAGGGGGAGAAGGTTCTAAAAAGCGTAGCTCGGCAGATTTGGCAGCAGAAGCAGGCAGGTTAATCAAACAGAAAATGGGCGTGTCAACCATTACTGTCGCAGAAGAACGTGCTATGCTTAACCTGTTAGAAGAAGCAGGAAATTACGAGCAGGGAAGCAGGGCATATAATGAATTAGTATCACGCGCCATGTCGATTTTTGATGCTACACTGCCTTCGTCGTTTGGAGATAAACTAAAGTCCATCATGTATGACAATATGCTTGCAAGCATAAAAACCGTGTTTACTCGTAACCTTGGTGGCAACTTAGGCGCAAATGCTATTGAAAATGTGGCAACGCCGTTCCAGGTAGCTGCTGACTGGCTTGTAAGTAAAAAGACTGGCGTAAGATCGAGAACGCTATCCGGCAAAGCAATAATTGATGGGACAAAGGGCTTAGGCAAAGGCTTTAAAGATGTGGCCCTTGATCTTAGAAATGGAGTAAACACGGCGAGAAGCGGTCAGGATTCCATGAAGGATGCGCTAAATGCCGTACATCAAACGTTTAAAACCCAGTCGAACAACAAGTTTGTTAAGGGCGTGAACCGGGCTGCAAATGTTTATGATCGCACAGTGCGCAAGCTAATGGAAGGCGGCGACCGTCCTATTTACGAAGCGAAATATGCCGCTACAAAGGCAGAATTGTATGATCTTGTTGACAAATACGGCGACGAAGGTTTGCGGAAAGGTTTACCCAAAGGTAAAGATTATAACACCGACGAGCTGATAGAGTTCATTGCTATAAACGATGCCCTTGAAGCGGTATTACAGAATGATTCAGTAATGAAAGAAGCAGCGAAAGCATTAAAGCAGGCCATCGGTAAGAGTAGTGAGGATATGTTAGGCTTTGATGTTGCGTCAATGTCAACTGTTCCTTTTGTAGAAGTGCCTGCAAATATGGCTTCTCGCTTCTTCCAGTATACGCCTGTTGGTATACTCGGTAATGTTGTAAGGACAGCAAAAGAAAAAATTAAATATGGTGAAATAAATCAAAGGCGTTTCACAGGTGAATTAGGGCGTAACATATTAGGCGGTCTTATGTCAGCCGGAGCAGTAGCGGCAGCGGCTAAAGGTTATATAAGCGGTCCGTATTCTAAGGATAAAGACGAAAAGAAACTGCAACAGAATAACAGCTATCAAGAATATGCGGTCCAGACACCAAATGGAGATACACAGGTTGACATATCGGATATACCAAACGTAGGCCCCATGACGCGTTATGGTAAAATGCAGTATGACGCCTATCAGGAAGGTGGTATACCTGCTTTAATAGCAAATACGCCAAAGGCAATAGGCGCAGCTTCAATAGATACATTGTATCAGGGACTTAATAAACTTACTGGTTCAAGCAACAAGTATAGTTCAGGTGATAGCATACTGGAAAATGCGCAGAACGCTGTCATGTCGTCGCTTGGAAGCCTTGCTTTACCGTCGATCATACGTCAGACTGCTCAATACCTTGATCCTTACAAGCGTGATTTGGGTGATTATGGTACCATGGATTATAACAAAAACCTTATAATAAATGGTGTGCCTAAGCTGCGTGAAATGATGTTAGAGCCTAAGATAGATACATCGGGCGAAAAGGTCAAAGAAGTAGGTGGCGAAACTGGTGTATCAAGGTTCTTAAATACTTATGTGGCACCGTGGAAGATAACACACCCTAATAAGAATATATCTGATGCTCAGAGGTATGCTCAGGAGATCAAGGAAAAAACAAACGGGGAAGTCAACCCGCAGCCGCCCGTATTTAATGCAAATGACCTTAAACAAACTAAGGGATATGACGCAGAGCATTACGAACATTCTGATTTAAGAAAGTTGCAGGAAGATTTTTACTCAATAAATACTGAACGCGCGGATAAGCTGATTAGTAATAACTGGTTCAAGAAACTGCCGTATGATAAGCAGGGAAAATATCTTGATGAACTGTATACTGCAAATAAAGAGCTTACAAAAGAAGATTTTGTCAGGGAAGGTAAGACGCCAGAACAAATAGAACAGGCGGGAGATACCTTGTATACAGGAGACAGCAAGCTCACAAAGATACTTCGTGAAGATAGTTCAGATGATGCCATGCTTGAATACTTCAAGAACGAATCGGATATGGACGCGCTTAACGATAAGTACGATTCAAAACTTGAGTATGATACATATGTTAAGTGGAAGACTGATCCTGAAAAGGTAGCGCTCGGTGGTGCTACGGCTTATGCCTCTAACTATAATAAAGTAAAAGAGCTTGAGAAAAAGTACGACACCCAGATTGATATGGACGATTACCTTAAATATCAAAAGGAATATCCGGGCGGCGCTATACAGCGTTTTGAAGATAAGAAGAAGGCCGACGAATTAGGAATTACATTAGACCAGTTTAATAAGGCTAAGTCAACAGGCGGCGCCGCGAAGTTTGCAGCAGATAAGAAAGCCGCAGAACGGGCAGGCGTAGTAAATGCGAAAGGGGCAATACAGACTTCACAGTACCAGAAAGCCAAGGACAAGGCGGGTAAACAGTGGAGAAAGTTAGATAACGATCTTCCTGCACTTACTCAGAGCGGTCTTAGCACATCGGCAATTTATACTTATGCCAATGCGTTGAATACTCAGTATGGTTCGTCTATAAATCCTTCCGAGTATGTAAGACTTTACAATACTATAAACACCAACAAAGAGGACGACATGACGCAGACCGAGATACTCCAGTATCTTAACAAGGGTAAGTATACGCAGGAAGAAGCAAACAGGCTGTGGACGATATATGGTGAGAACTGGAAACAGGTTCCTGCACTTGTTAATGGTACATGGAAGAAGAAAAAGAAGAAGTAGCCGTTCGATTTCTGAAACACCAAACATGGAACTATCCTCTAACCATGGTCGTTAATATAATCATGGTCAGAGGGTGGTTTTATGATAATATCAGACTTTACAGAATTAGAGCTTGAATACTTCCGGCGAATGTGTAACTTTGTTGGAGACGAAAGGGTGGTGTTTGAATTTCGGAGTAAGGGTATACCGCTTGAACGAATAGCGGAATACGCTAACTTATCCGTGGACGGAGTTAAGAAGATAAGCCGCAAGGTCAACAAAAAGATTACCAAAATCAGGCACTTATAAGACGCTTACAGTACATTGTAGGCGTCTTTTTTTGTTGCCATAATTTAAGCATAGGAGAAGGGGATATGGATATAAAGAAGATATGCGACAAACTGATACAGGACAACACCGATATTCCGATTACATACATATGCCGTATTGTCTTCTCCTTCTTTGAGCTTTTGGGAACAGGCGAATATTTCTATAACTGAAGGGAGATCATATGTATTACAACCCATTCCAGACACCATTTTTACCACAGCAACAGCAGAACATACAGTACGTCAACGGAAGGCAGAGCGCCGAGTCTTACCAGATGCCCGCTAATTCAAGCGTGATCCTTATGGACTCTAACTGTGCAAGGTTCTATTTAAAGCAGACCGACGCAAGCGGCATGGCAACGCTCAAGGCATATGACTTTAAGGAAGTCAAGGAAGACAGGCCTAACGAGTATGTAACCAAGTCAGAGTTTGATGCTTTCCGGGCAGAGATGAAGGGAGAAAAGCATGAATCCACTAATGATGATGGGGAATAATAACATGATGATGCAGGCAATGGGAGCCATGATGCGTGGAGAAAACCCGCGTACGTTCCTTAAAAACCTTGCTAATTCTAATCCACAATTACAGGGACTTGACCTTGATAACTTGCAGAGTACGGCACAGGCATTATGCGACAAGAACAATGTCAACATGAATGAACTGGCAGATAAAATCCGTGGATTTGCAAATTCAAATAAATAATCTATGAAAGGAGAAACCACTATGGGAGATTCAGCAGGATTTGGGGGAGAATGGATTTTTGCCTTTTTGATAATCGCGGTTATCTTCGGTTGGGGTGGCGCAGGCTTTGGCGGCGGCAATGCTAATGTAGCGGCATATGCTACCATGGCAGATGTCAACGCAGCTATCAATAACCAGAGTACACAGCAGGCATTATCGGCCATTCAGCTCTCGTCAGCAAACAACAACTATGAGACTGCGAGGCTTATTTCAGAGCAGAACATGAACATGATGCAGCAGAATAACACCAACCTTCTTGCGGCCATCAACGGCTTTAATGCGGTTAACCAGAATATCGCTAACGGCTTTAGTGCTGTTGAGCAGAATATCGCAAACCTTGGTTATAAGATGGAAGAATGTTGCTGTGGTATCAAGACCATGCTTCTTGAAAACAGGCTGCAGGATACGCAGATCGCGCTCCAGAGCGCTAACACGGTTAACGCTATAAACGCACAGTCACAGTACCTTCTGTCGCAGCTTGGTACCTACACGCCCACGGCGGCAGCAATCTAAGGGGGTAACTCATGAAGATCATCAAAGTATTATCAGAAAAGATCGAAGAAGAAGTATGCGACGCCAAGGCATATGCGAAAATGGCTATCGAATACAAAGAGGAATACCCGGAGCTTGCAAGGGATTTATACAACCTTTCCATGCAGGAAATGGACCATATGAATATCTTGCATAATGATGTTTCAGAGATCATACGAAGATACCGTGAAACGAACGGGGAACCACCCGTTGAAATGATGGCGGTATATGACTACCTACATAAGAAGCAGATAGACAAAACCCTTGAGGTTAAGATGATGCAGACTATGTATAAAGAGTCGTAAGACAGGGGGCTATATGCCCCTTGTTCTATTTATGAAACGTCAGACTTAGAACTACAACGAACGGGATCGGGTGTTATACAATTATCTCAAAGGAAGGGGGTGCTTGTATGGAATATATTGAAAAGACCGATTTATTAAAGATGCTGGCGTTGAAGAAAAATAAGTGGCAGGAGTTAAAGGGTAAAAAATACGATGCGACCCATGAGAATTTTATAAGTGATGTGATTTTGGTCTATGAATGGGTGATGAATGACATAGAAAAATGTAGCACAAGTGATACAATATGAACGTCTGCGAAGCGCGCTACAAGGTACACACAAGTTACAAAAAGAGCCTTGAAACCCAGTCAATACGGGGTGTTCGATTCTGCTTAGCAGCAGAGAGTAAATCCCCTCAAACCCGCGTGGTTGAGGGGTTTTTCATGTTTTTTCGTACATTGGTTCGAGCCGTGAAACGCCCTAAAATGCGCTATTCATTTTTATACAAGTTACAAACAAGTTACAGTATATTTTAGTAGACTAACTTCTCAATACTATCCCTTAATTCTTGGTCGCTTATATGGGTATAAACTCGTTCGGTGATCGTGGTAGGTGCATGGCCCAGAAGGATTTGAAGAACTAAAGGGTCGCATCCACACTCACGCATCTTGGAAGTGAAGGTATGTCTGGCTTCGTGTGCGGTATGCCCGTAACGAGCCTTGAGTGCATTATTTAAGCCGTCATGGGTATAGCCATACAGATTACAGCCAAATGATTTATAGTCGCTAAAAAGGGGCAATACGCGCGAATGAATGGGTATCTTCCGAACGGATGGTCGGTTCTTTGCTTTCTCTATATCAATCCATTCAGTTATTTCATCCGGGTGAAGCATCCGCAATTCCTTAGTACGCATACCCGAATATAACAACATAAGGGTAATTTTAGACCACCACACATCTTGGTTCCATAAATCCGTAATTTCGTCCGCCGTAAAAATCTTACGTTCCTTGCGTTCGGATATAGCTTCGGATGTAAGATGCTTGGAAGGATCGCGGTCGATAATCTCATTCACTAATGCGTATTTATATATCTTATGTAAAAGTGTGCGGATTTCTATTTGCTGTGTGGTGTGGCAATCATCAATACATTTCTGCATCATCGCTAATTTGATATTACGGATTGGCATATCTTTAATAGGTTCCAGATATTTATATGCCGCCCGGTAGTTATTGCGCCTGCCTTCGGTGAAGGATGGCTCCACAAGATCATAGACTTCGGCAAGTGTTATTTCAAATGTATTAAGGTCGAATGGATGCTGATTATATTCTGACAGGCAGGCAAGGGCTTCCTGACGTGTACGGAAATACCCGATATACTTCTGTATCTGCTTTACTTCCTTAGTGGCATCATCAAGCTGCCATCCGGCCGTGACTTTAACAGCCCACGGTTTACGGCGTGTGCCTGATAACTTGTATACACTTCCATAGGAATTAGGTAGTCTCATTATCTTCCCTCAGCGGACATTGCATTAACTGGTTAACCAACTTATTGTTTGTGGCCATAAGCTCGGTTGTAGTAGCAAGTAGGGCGTCGATACGCTGGTCTTTTAACTGTATCTGCTTACTCATAAATGCCAGACTGTCATTGAAATGCTTGGTTTCCTTCTCCAACTTCTCATGGTATTTCATTTTTTCGTGGCTTAATTCTTCTTTCAATTCTGCAATAAGGTCCTTCTTGAGTTTCAGAATTGACTTATAAGCCTTTGTGTCGGTAGGATCATCGGTTTCAATATGCTCAATATCAAGCAGTACATCAGCAATAGGACGCAGCGTTTCATATCTGAAACTGCCGTTATGCTCGGACCCTTCAGCGAACACCCTTGATAATGTAGACTTAGACAGGTATTGTCCGTTGTCTTCCATAAGTGCAAGTATCTTATCCAAAGATAAGTCTTTCTCCCGTTTCACTTCCTTCAGGGCAAGTATCACGTCTTTTGTTGTTTCCATATAACCCCCGTTCTATTCATGAAATCTCACATATGAAACTATATATTGTGGTTACTAAGTGCTACCATACAAGAGTATCAAAATTGAATATTGAAAAATCGAACATATGTACTATAATGTTAACAAAGGAGTATCGAGTATGTCAGAACAAGAGTTTATTGATCGCTATATATCGGCTTCCGCTGAAGTTAAAGAGAAAATCAAAGAGATTCTAAAAGAGAGCGAACAAGAGCCTGCTTCTCAGGACTGAGTGTTTTGTACTTATCGTATATCTCTTTGGCTTCTGTTTGAATTATTTGGTCTCTGGCTTGACTTTCATCTATCCTGCGACCCCGTAGTATGTTAAGGTCTACATTAAAGAAGTCAGCGAGTAATTCTTCTTCCTCTGGGCGCGGATGCCGTTTACCGCTTTCATACATACCGATAGTGCTTGCGGAAAGTCCAACTCTTGTTGCTAATTCTCTTTGGGATAATCCTTCGCGTTCCCTTAAATATTTCAACATTGATGCAAAATCTGCCATCTAAACACCCCCTTATCCCTGTAAAAACATTATAAAATGGGGTTTTGAAAATTTCAATAAAAATTTCACAAAAAGTGGTTGACATTGCTCACACTTCGTGTATAATGTAGTTGTGCTCACAAAATGTGGGCAATAATAGGAAAGGGGGTACAACATATTGGGTTCTACTATAGGTGAGACTCTTAAAGAATTACGGATAGCAAAAGGAAAGAGTCTTCAGGAAGTGGCCAATGCGGTAGGCATAACGACCAGCGCTTTAAGCAATTATGAGTGCAATATACGAGTGCCGAGAGATACGATCAAGATTGCATTGGCGGACTACTATAACAAACCGATACAGAAAATTTTTTACCCAAAACGCTCACGATAAGTGAGCAATGTAACTTGAGAAGTTACTACGAGGTAGAGCAATGAGAGTTTCAATCAAAGAAGCAGCAGAAAAATTAGGTATACCAGACCAGTCGTTAAGGCTGTGGGTTCAAAAAGGATGCCCATTCGGGGAAGTGATGATTGACAAGCGAAGTCGATATGGGCGCCGGACATACTACATTAACCGCGAACGTCTGGACTTATACCTACAAGGAAAGATTTAAAGGGGAGAGAGTATGAGCGAGACAGTTAAGTTAGCAATATGGATATTTCTGGTGATATGGAACTTAACGATCATCTTGAGAGACGCATTTAAGTAATTGATAAGGAGAGAGACATGGAAAAGACAGATTGCATTTATGTATTGCAGAAGGGTGAGGAAAGAGTAAGCCTTGACGACCACAAGTCATTACTGGATTTATCCTGCGCCCTTATGGTCAAGGGTTGCACCGAGTCAGTAGCACAGAAGGAGATAAAAGGTCACAAGCCTGCGGATGACATTTACGAGGTTTCATTTCTGGATAAGCATATCAAGGTAGTTGGTATATCCGACGTAGAAAAGGTCGTTCACTGGATGCTCAGCTTCGGTGTAAACAAGATCGTCATAAGCAAGTTAGGAGAATCGGATGAAGGGACAGATTAAGAGTTATTGGGTCAAATCCGGGTATGGATTTATCGGGACAGATAAAGAAGATGTATTTTTCCATATTACCGACTGGCATTTATCTGAATTTCCAGAGCCGGGAATGAACGTAAGTTTTAACTTGAAGGAAACAAAGAAGGGAACCAGGGCAGTAGGGATAAGGAGATTATAGTATGGCAAACGAGGTAGCAGTAAAAGACGAGGAAAAGAAAAGTATAGCGGCATACCTTACATCACCAGCAGTGCGGGAGAACATCACAAACGTATTAGGCAAGGATCATGTTGACAGTTTTGTGGCCGATGTAGTGGCCTGCGTACAGAATAACAACGCATTAGCAGACTGTACCAACAAATCAGTGTTTTCGGCTGCGCTGCTTAGCAAGTCAATCAATTTACCTTTAACCCCGCAGTTAGGGTATGCGTATCTTGTACCGTACAACAACAAGAAGCAGCGAAACGGCAAGACGGTATATGAGAAAGAAGCAACATTCCAGATGGGCTGGAAGGGTTATTTACAGCTTGCGTTAAGGTCTCAGAACTATAAGAAGTTACTGGCGACCGACGTAAGAAAGGGAGAAATAAGCGGGTACAATCCCTTTGATGATAAGTATGAGATAACCCCGCTTGACTTTGAGAAACGTACGGCCAAGGACGACAAAGGAAATTATCTTATTCCGATCATTGGTTACTACGCCAAGATGGAAATGGTAAACGGATTTACCAAGGAAATGTATATGTCACATGAAGATATGCTTGACTTTGCGAAGAAGTATTCAAAGGCATATCGCGACGATCTTAACAAGCATACAACTTATTCATTCTGGACCACCAAGTTTGACGACATGGCAAAAAAGACCATGCTCCGGCAGTTGTTAGGTAAGTGGGGCCTGCTTACAGCAGAACTTGAGAAGGCATACATAAACGACATGGCTGTAATAGATGAAAACGGCAATGTTGACTATGTAGATAATAAGCCGGACGATCCCGAACCCGTAGTAAATCCTTTTAAGGGTGATGTTATAGACGTTGAAGCAGTAGAAATTCCGGCAGACATAGCAGCAGAAGCAGACGAGGTATTCAAATGATATACGAGACAGATGAAATCAAGGCCCTTGTTAGGAAGGGTGAACTTCCACAGATAACAGAAGAAAACTATTACGACAAAGAGATCAACAAGGCATACATGAGCTTTCATACATGGGCTTCTTTCCATGGTACACTCGGCGTCCCGGCTTGCGAAGCTAAAGCAATAGCAGAATTAAACGGAGACTTTGACGAAGAAGAAATAAGTGATGCGTTCCTGGTAGGTGGTTATGTTGACGCTGCATTAGTTGGTGGCGACGGAGAACTTGACCAATATAAACAGGATCACCCGGAAATGTTTTACAAGCAAAAAGATAAACAAGGCGGGCTTCAAAAGAAGTATTCAATATGTGAGACCATGATTGAGCGCTGCAAAAAAGATGATTTATTCATGGATTCATTAGCGGGGGAACATCAGGCGATCATTGTATGTATGCTTTGCGGCGTACCTTTTAAGTGCAAGATTGACAGTCTGGTTAGGGGTAAGGCATTAGTTGACCTTAAAACAACCAGGGAAATGCACAAACAATTCTATATTCCAGACTTCGGACACGTTGATTTTATAAGTTATTACGGCTATGTAGGGCAGTTAGCATTGTATAGGGAAATGGTTAAAGAAACATTAGGAGAAACATTACCTTGCTTTGTAGCAGCAGTATCAAAATCAAAATTCCCTGAGATAAAGCTGGTACACATAGACGACTTGTCATTGTACGACGCATGGACCGAGATCAAAAACAGCTTAGAGAATGGAACACTGGTTGACGTATGGCGCGGAAAGATAGAGCCGATACGATGCAATAACCCTGAATGTCATTATTGCATGAGTACAGAAGTATTGACCGAGCCTATCAATTACAAAGAACTGATTATGATGTGAGGCGCCTATGATAACCAAGTATAACGATTACTGCATTATCTGTGGCAAGCCAAGAACAGATATGCACCATTGCTTTAAAGGGAATAAACAACGGCATTTAGCCGACGAGGACGAGCTTGTAATTCCATTATGTCAGGAACACCATACCGGGAATATGTCAGTACATAACAAGAAGGAATTAAACGTGCTGGTTGAGATCATAGGCCAGCTTGCATGGGAGCGGGACCAGTTAATAAGCAATCAGGAATTACCCTTTGATGATTTATCAGAGAAGGTTAGAGAGGATTTTAGATACCGATACGGTAGAAGTTATCTCTAAAACATTACAATGCGAATTTGCCCTATCAGAGCGCGCATGAAGGGCATTAAGGGTTGAAACACCTCAAGAAACTATCAACGTTAGTACGATGAATAAAATCTGTATCACATTAGTAATCCATCCAGTTTTTGAGCGGTCACACCAAGGTCATCAACCCGTGGCCGCTCGGAAAGGGGGAGCATGATTAAGGAACGTAAACCCAAGATAACTATAAGGGGTGAGTATTACGGGAACAGGACACTTCCTTCGCTTAATGATTATCTGGCAGAGATCGGGAAAAATCCGAAAGCAGGAGCCAAGTTTAAAGCGGACTATACCAAGCCGATAATAAGCGCCATAAGAAGATGCCTAAGAGGTTATAAGGTTACTAAGCCGCCCGTGATATTGCATTATAGGTATTTTGAAAACAAGAAGGGCAAACGGCGCGACATATCTAATATCCATGCGTTATGCGCTAAGTTTGCGGAAGATGCTATGCAACAAGCCGGGGTTATTGAAAATGATAATCCTGACTGGATCGTAGGCTTTGACTGTACCTTTGAATGGATAACAGACGAGCCGTACATAGAGATTGAGATTGAGGAAAGGGGTTAATAATGGCAAAAAAAATAACACAGTGCGACAAGATATTAAAACACATGAAGACACATAAAAAGGGCATAACACCAGCACAGGCTTATGACAAGTATGGCTGTATGAGATTGTCAGGAAGGATATTTGACTTACGGCGTAAGGGTTATTCCATTAAGTCAGAGCAGATCGCTGTCCGGGATCGTGACGGGGAAACGAAGTATGTAGCACAGTACACATTAGTGGAGTGAGGTTATGGCAGAAGCATTTATAAAAATCCATCGAAAGATGCTTGAGTGGGAATGGTATACGGACACGAATACGTTTTGCTTATTCCTGCATTGCCTGTTAATAGCGAACTGGAAGGAAGGCAGGTTTATGGGTCATACGATCCCGCGAGGTTCCTTCGTAAGCTCTTATTCACAGTTAGCAAGACAGACCAACATGAGTATACAGAATGTGAGGACTGCGGTATCTCACCTAAAATCAACAGGCGAGCTAACAGTCTGCCCACACGCTAAATTCAGCGTATTTACTGTGGTTAACTACAACAAGTATCAAGATGATAACAGGCAAACTAACAAGCAACCAACAAGCAACCAACAAGCAACTAACAAGCAACTAACAACAATAGAAGAATATAAAGAAAAGAAAGAAGGGAAAGAAAGGAAAGAAGAAAAGAATAAGGAGCAGGTCTATTTCCCGAATGATGAACTCCTGAATGATACCTTTAAAGAATTTTTAAAGATGCGTAAACAGATTAAGAAACCCATGGGAGATCATGCGATAGAGTTAGCCATTAAAAAGCTGAATGATTTATCTGGGGGAGATAACGAACTGGCTATTAAGATAATTAACCAGAGCATCCTGGGAAGTTGGCAAGGCTTTTATGAACTCAAGGAAGAAAAAGCAAATCAGACGCAGGATTTAGCTGCTAAGTGGGGGGTGAGGAAATGACACTTGAAGAAACAAGGGAATTGTTAATGTCTATAAATGCCATATATCCGAATTGGAATGTAGACGATCCAGAATTTACTGTTAATGCGTGGCACTGGGCGCTTGAGGAATACCCGGCAGCAGGCATAAAGGCAGCGTTGCAGATATACATTAAGACAAGTAACACAGGCTTTGCACCGAGCGTATCACAACTTATCAGTGCTATGTATGAACCAACAAAGCAGGGAGAGTTAAGCGAAGGCGAAGCGTGGGCATTGGTTAAAAGGGCAATTCAGGATGGGGCATATGGAGCCGAGGAACACTACAACGAATTGCCGGATGCCGTCAAGCAGGCCGTAGGAAGTCCGAACATGATTTACCAGTGGTCCCAGACAGATAGCGACGAGGTTAACACGGTTATTATGTCAAACTTCCAGAGGACATACAGAACAATACTCAAGCGGAAAGAGTACAACGATCGTGTACCGATTGAGCTTTCAGGGATAATAAACGCTTTAGCGGAAAGAAAGGCACCGCAGATAGGAGTAAACGATGATAAGGTATGAGGATTTATGTGTAGGATGCCCGCAGGGATGCCGAGATTGTGGCAATAAACACGCAGCAGTATTTATCTGTGACGACTGCGGGGACGAGAGTTATCCGCTGTATGAGTTTGAAGGCGATCAGTTATGCGAATACTGCGTGTTGAAGCGCTTAGACAAGGTTGAAGTATAAGGGGGAAATATGGATTTAAGACTGATGGGTAACGAGTTAGTAGGGAAGAAGTTTAAGACAAAGATAAACGAGTCAGGTTTCCGGGGAGAGGTCCATGTCTGGAACAAGCGAAGGGATTTTGTTATCGACGAGGTATTTGAGCACCATGTTTTGTGCCACCATGACTGTCCTGATACCGGGAACCGCTACAGGGAATCATTTAACGTCGCAGATTTGATGGCGTTCGGAGTTATCGGAAAGGGGAAGTGATGATGGGGATAAGGTTGTTTAATGATCCGAGTATGTACGGCAGGGTACCAGACCCGCCGGAGCCGCCGGAATGCCCGGAAAAGTACGTCGAAGGGTTATGTGAGTATTGCTCAAACTGGAACGAGTGCAAAAAGTATTTTGAAAGCGAGGACGAGGAATGAGGACAGACAAGTACATAGAAGGATTTGGCGAGCGTGTTTTGGAAGCTGCTGAAAAGACAGGCTTAACAAGAAGGGAGATAGAACGCCGAGCAGGGTTCACAGGTAAGTCACAGATTTACAAGTATGTTTCCATGCACCAGATGCCGAGTGCATACAAGTTAGCAAAGTTGGCTAAGGTTTTGAATGTATCAACAGACTGGTTATTAGGTTTAAGGGGGTGAAACATGAATAGTGTTTTGTTCTCAAGTAATAGTGATGAATGGGCAACGCCAAGAGAAGTATTTTATATGCTTGATAATGAGTTTCATTTTGATCTTGATCCGTGTGCCAATGAAAATAATCACAAATGCGACATGTATTATACAGCAGAGGTTGACGGCTTAAAACAGCCCTGGGGGGGCATAGAGTATTCTGTAACCCACCATACAGCAAGATTGATAAATGGGTTGAAAAGGCATACAGAGAATCAAGGAATGATAACACGCTTGTTGTTTTGCTCATTCCGGCAAGAACAGATACAAGATATTTTCACAATTTCATTTATCAGCGAGCAGAGATACGGTTTGTCAAAGGCAGACTAAAGTTTAATCAATCAAAGAATAGCGCACCATTCCCAAGTATGATTGTAATATTTCGTGGTGCATATATTTAAAAGGGGGTAATGACATGACAGAGAAAATCAAACGTTATGCAGAGCAGATAGCGAAGATCATCGAGGATGCCGAAGCTATGAAGGACAGCTACGAAAGCGAGTACACGAAGAAACAGGCTATGTTACAGGCGTATGAAGATATTGTTGAGTTGGTCGGGGGTGCAGAATGACAACAGAACAGGCGATAGCAATTATTCAAGAATATCTATACCGTCACAGATATGGATATATATCAAAAAATAAAGAGTTCGACAGTTTATACAATGCAATGCAAGTGGTAATACAGGCATTACAGGCACAGGAAGATGGGGATTTAATCAGCAGACAGGCATTATTAAAACAACCATTAGATACCGCCAACTATCCGAGTAATTATGTGCGTAATGCTCCGCCCGTGGCTATACCGTCAGCATTAACCACCGAGGAATACACCGAGTTGCGTGACCGTTTTGGGGCGTATGTCGAGTTTGTTGTAAAAGATATGGTAAGCGGTAAGGGCGAACGGTGGGAGCGTAAGGGCGTGGATATACCGTCAGCAGAGCCATATGACTTTGCGAAATGGGTTGCAAGTGAAATCTTTGACGATATGTGGGAATACAACAAAGATGCTTTTGCTGAAATCGCTTGCCGTAAGTTGGAAAAGATGGGCATTGTTAGAGCAAAAGGTGACGAATGGGAATTGGTTGAGGAACAGAAAAGTGAGGGATAAGGAATGAGCAAACCCGCATTTGTCGAAATGGCAGAAAAGGATATGGACTTTGAAGCCGAATGGGTTATTAAAGACCTTTGCGAATATGCCGAGAAAAATCTGATTGAGTGTGACTTTATCCTTGAAACATTCATAAAGGCTTTTCGTAAAAAGGTTAAGGCGGAAAGTGAGGAATAAATATGTATAAACCATTAAATATGTTTACCAAACAAACAGACGAACTTAAACAGTTGATAAGCGAGCATCCCGATTATCCTATTGTTGTTTTAGTAGGTACGGAAGTAGTTGCAGATGATAGTTATGGTTGGTGGTATGCTCCCGAAATAAGATTTAGTATTGGTGAAATACTCGATTGTGAACAGGATATCAATGACGAAAAAGTATATACGGACAGGGATGAATTTGAAGAAGATTTAGCTGACATATTAGGTGATAGTGGAGATTATGACGAAACCACGGATGAAGAGTTTGATGCTATCGTTAAAGCCGAATTAGCGAAGTATGAACCTTATTGGAAAAAGGTTATTCAGATAAGGGCAGATGTTTAAGGCAGAAAGGGGCGAATGAATGAGTGAAATATCTGAAATTGAAATAAAATCCATGACTAAAGAACAGAATTATATGCGTGGATATGAAGATGGTAAGTCTGATGTGCTTGACAAGATAAGAGCCGAGATAAAATCACTTCAAAATGCAAATCCATCTTATTGGCATAGTGGCGATATGGTAGACCGTGATGACGTGTTTGAAATTATCGACAAGTACAGAAACGGGGTGAGCGAATGATAAACCAGACTAAGTGGAAAGATGAAGAAATAGACATGATCCTAAAAGGCGAGACCGATGAATACATCATGAGCATGACAGGAAGGTCAGTCTTAGCCATCCAAAGTAAACGATATGAATTGACAGGGCATTATCGGTCAGACTATGAATCACCGTATAAGGATATGCCACGCGACTTATCATGCGGGTATTGCCGTACGCCGGAAGCGAAAGAAGCAAGGATAATAATTCTGGCGAAGAAGTTAGGCGTGAGGTTGAAAGGGGTAGGAAGATGAAGATTGTGTTCTTATCACTGTTGGCCATGGGCATGTGGCTTATAGGTTACATTATGGGATATGTGGAAGGGAGAAGGAAATGAGTGTGTTTAGGGAAATGGACGCAATAGTAAATCAGTTTAACGGCACACTTGACGGCTATCTTAGGCGTACAATAGTCCGCGATATGCTCAACGAGTACAAGCAAGGTGGTGACTTCACAGATTATGTGGATGCTATAAAGCGCAAGAGCGGATTATCCGTCAATGAGATATGCGAGAAGGTTATCGTGCAGGAATACTACAAGTGCAAGCGGGAAGGGGCAAACAAATGAAGACAAGAGAAAAGATATTTCAAGCGATCATTGACTTTATGCTTGAGCATAACTACCCGCCGTCGACAAGAGACATCATGGAACTAACAGGGATTAAGAGTACGTCCACAGTTAACTGGCATCTGTATGTATTACAGAAGGACGGACGCATAGATCAAAAGATGTCACAACCTCGGACAATCACAATTCCGGGCATCAGATACATAGACGAAAGGGGGCAGGAATGAAAGTATCAATCTTAATGCCTTGCTACAATGCAGGGAAGTATTTAAAACGAGCGGTCGAAGCAGTGCAGGCATCAACTATGCAGGACTTTGAGATAATCATACTTGATGACGGTTCCACAGATGACACGTTCAAGATCGGGTTAAACCTTCGGTCAAAGGATAACCGCATCAGGGTATACCGTCGGGAAGAAAAAGGATTTGCGGTTACGTTCAATGAATTACTGGATAAGGCAAAGGGTGAGTTTGTTTTAAACGTGGACCCAGATGACTGGATAGACCCGACGATGATAGAGACCATGCTTGAATGGTTCGATGATGATACGGACTTTGTGAAGTGCGGCTTCTGGTTTGAGTATCCAGAACGCAGTATCAAGTATCAGTACACGACCGAGCCTGCGGAATTTTGCCCGCGTAAGCTGCCGCCCGATGCTAAGATGGCGTTCTTCGCTTCTCAGGTAGCGATATGGTCAATGCTGATAAGGCGATCGTTCATAGAAAAGCATCACATAAGACTTAATCCAACGCCGGGGGCCGCGTATCAAGATACATTTTTTGTGTGGCAGCTTAACACATTAGCGGAAAAGGTAAGGCTTATACCCGATAAACTGTACCACTACAACAAAGCAAACGAGAACGCGAGTACAAAGTCACCGCGCTATCCGTTCGCACCTGCGGTCGAGTACGGCAGGATCACAAGATGGTGTTTTGAGCATCCCGAATACGGTATCTATGTAAGGTCTGTATTATGCCGCGCTCGGTTCGGTTCCTATCTCTGGAATATGACGAGGATAAACAGAAAAGATCGTCCCGAATTTGCCAAGCTCGCGCAAGCTGATTTTGAGGATGACTGGAATTATATCGACGTTCGGATGTTTAGCCAACGCGAGTATGACATATTCATGACAGGAAAAGATGATCCAGAATCGTTTATTGAAATCTTTAACAAGGGGGAAGACAATGCAAATACTGTTAGCAATGCCGACGACGGGCAACATACCGATACAGACGGTGAGTAGTATACTATCGACGGTCGAAAAGGGAAAAGTAAATCTGCTTATGATGGAAAATAGCTTAGTCTATGATGCAAGGGAAAAGATGGCGCGGGAAGCCGTCGAGCAGGGATATGACTATATACTTTTTGCCGATAGCGATATGATCTTTGATAGCGAGGACTTGAAAAAACTTCTGGCGCATAACGTCGGTATCTGTTCGGGATTATACGTCAAGAGAAACGGGTCAGGTGAGAACGTGGCTTATAGCAAAATAATAACGCGTCGGCGGTTCCCATGGCGCGAGCCTAAATTGATCGTCGATACAAGTACGTCAGGATTTGGCCGTGTGGCTGCGTGTGGCTTTGGATTTTGCCTTATAAAGTGTTCGGTGATAAAAACCATGCTGAAATATTACAAGAGCCTATTTGAGCCTTATAAGGGCCTTGGTGAGGATGCAGCTTTTTGTCATCGTGCGCGGCAGGTTGGCTTTTATACTTTCATAGACCGTGATGTCAAGCTCGGTCACATAGGAAGGCAGGTCTATGGGGATAGAGATTGAGGTTAGCAGCTTAGAGGATATGTGCGCTTTGATGTGCGATAACAGAATACCGAGGAAAAAACATGATAACAGCGAGACAGTACGAAGAAAAGATGATCGAGTATGCCGAGCTTCACAAGGAAAACCCCGAAAAGGCCCGGAAACTGATAGAAAAACTGAATATTGATACACTTGAGTGCTTAGGATATGCCGCAGGAACGCGGATTTACGAGCAAATAATAAGCAACCCCCGACAGTCATGACTCTGCCGGGGGTCTTCTTTAGTTGCAACCAACAACCAAAAAAGGATGCCTATATTATACTACATAAAAGTCTAATTGTCATTGTCTTGTTTTTCATTTTGCTTGCGAATAAACCAAAGAAGCTCTATTGTTATCGCCAAACTAAAACTAAATGCCGCACAAAATCTAAATATCACTGACATTACGGTTCTCCTTTCTGTCTGTTAAACTATTATATCATGTTTATGCGTTCTTGAATATCCTATAATCTGTCCTGTATATTATGTCGTCGCAATAGTTGTTTGTCGGGTTTAAAATGTCGATCGTCAGTATGATGTCGTTTGCGTGGTACTCGTCCGGGTATTTTATGTAGTTATAATAGCTTTCTCCGTTGTAAAGTTTGCCGTCGCCGTCTTCGTTAAGGACCCGGCCCACGTTGATCTCGGTGCGGTGTGCCGTCCATCCCAGTAACATTATCATGATGCAGGTTATTATTATTCTATTCATGCTTGGCTCCTCTCTAATAGGCTTCCTGTGCTTCCATCATCAGATCGTCCAGAAATTCGTTGTATGCTTCTTTGATTAACTTCATTGTCGTTGATATAATGCGCGGCTCCAGATCATCGGGTATCTTTGCGTACTGGTCAACGTCGGCCTGGCCGTGGTACATTTTCGCGTTATCCATTTTTTACTCCCTTCTCCCCCGGATATAGCGCCGGGGGCCGCTTTATATTATTTATGCTGTCAATGCCTCTTTTACCTTGTCGGCAGCGCGGCGGCCGTTGTCAGTATTCTGACGCTGCCAGCGCTTCATGCTGGGGGCCCACTTGAATCCGTTTGATTTTAAAGTGCTTATTATATCCGGCTCCGGCTTCCCGTCAAACTCAAAACATATCCGGCCTGCGTCGCTGTCTTCGTATAGTTTCCAGCCGTCTCCGCTGGTCTCCTGTGCGGGTGTTTCCTTCTGGCGCTTCAATTCTTCGATCCGTTTCTGAATCCTTGCGCGCTCCTGGGAAAAGTTAGAAGACCTATAACCTAAACCGGGCTTATTTACTGCCTGGCCGTCCTTCATGTATACGGTACTTACCATGGCGCGCTGTTCCCACTCTGACAGCCTCTTTATCATTTCCGGGTTATTCCTGTCGGCTTCCGTGAATCCTTCGGGAATGTGGCAGCCGTAGTAGTGCTTTACCAGCTTGATCGTTCCGACCTTTACTTCCGCGTTAAATTCTTTTTGTGCTTTCGCGGTGGCTTCTTTTATTGCTGCGTGGTTTGCTTCCAGCCTTTCCAACTTCTTCGTCAACTTCTCTATTGCGTCAGGATCGGCGCCGCTGATGGGATGCTCCTGTAACAAAATATATCTGAGCTTATAACGGGCATCGTCAAGGGAAATATAATTTTTCCTGTTCGCGTCCCATGCTGCGATCTGTTTCTGTTTCTTCCTGACCGGGAAATTTGCCGGGCCCGCGACCATAACAGACGGGCAGCGGCACGTTATAGCGTTGTCATTGTTGATATACTCGGCATACTTGCGGGAGTAGTAGTTGATGTAGTCCTGGGCCTCTTGTATGCGCTCCGGCTCGTCCTGGATGTACTTGCTGCGGCTGGCGTATTCCTCGGCCATCTGGATCACTGCTTCTACCTGGCTGGTGTAGTCCCTGGTAGCGCTTCCGGGCTTATAGTCCGAAAATGAGATCATCTCTTTTGCGCGTCTTGCGCTTTCCTCGTTGATTGTTTCAGGTGTGAATTTAAACATTGTTTTGTTCTCCTTCCTTGGTTGCTTATTATTTCCGGGTTATTCCGGGATTACGGCGGCGGGCCTCGGACCCGCCTGGCTGCCAGTGCCGCTTAATGTGAATACATTTCGTATTCCTTGTGTGTTTCCTGTCTGTCGTGCAATCTCAAGGGATAATCCGACGGGAAGCGGCTGTCACTGGTATATACTATTGATCCGCCGTCCATCCATCCGATACCCTTCGGCGCTGCTACTGGCTCCGCAAACATATGAGTCTGGCCGCCGAAAGTGATATATCTAACCTCGCACAGATTTTCCTCGGTCCCGTCAACGTCGATATATCCATCTTCACAAAGGATATAAACCCTGTCGAAGCGGCTGCTTATGCCGTTGTTGCTACTATTCCCGATCATTTTGTCCTCATAAATACTTGCTATAATTGCCTTCATGTTTCCGTTCTCCTTCCTTTGGTCCCTGGTTTTTTGGTTGCTTGCCCGGTATAGCCGCCGGGCTCGGCGTTGTGGTTTACTGTGTCATCAGGTCGTATAATTTGGCCTTTAGTGTTACGATCTCGGCCTTTTGTGCCTCGTTTGCTTCCATAGCGTGCATCAGCTTGCTGGTTGTCTCGTTCTTTTCGGTCCTTACGTCGTCAATCCTGTGTTGATATTCTTTGATCTTATCCTGTGCAGCTTCCAAGGCTCCCGTGATTGTCTTCATCTGTTCCTTTAAATCGTCGTTCTGGCTTACAAGGGCTTTAATATCCTTCTGGGCCTCGTTTAACTTTTCGGTCTGTTTCTCGTAGGCTTCTTTGTAATTGCATCCCCAGTCGTTTGCGATGTTTTCTGCGGCCTGCTCTAATATTCCGTCAAAAGTCGTTGCGATGTAGCTATCCGGGCCCGCCTCGTTTATAAGTTTCTCTATCTTTGCTAATATTGCGCGTTCCTGATCTTTTGTTGTCATGATTTCCTTCCTTCTGGCAGCTTTACCCGAGATCGAGATCGGAAGAGCGGTTCAGCAGGAATGCCGAGACCGATAT
>ERZ809477.2-NODE-2-length-62467-cov-10.969060_pt1 | contig 62467 bp, 83 predicted proteins | sample MGYA00521238_ERZ809477 | MGnify/ENA primary metagenome ERZ809477 (study PRJEB31581, sample SAMEA3312793) | metagenome | study: EMG produced TPA metagenomics assembly of the PRJEB8939 data set (Metagenomic analyses of Rumen microbiomes reveals... | reverse complement strand
GACGCTCTTCCGATCTCGATCTCCTAAAAAATTCTCCGGGGGTGTTTTTTAGTAGATCATTTCTGAAGGGTATGTCATATTTCACTGTTTCCTGACGTGCTAATACTACGGTTAAGGGAGTTTCCTCCTTTCCTCCCTAGTTGCATGGCATACCCTTCAGAAGTGGTCTACAGGTGTTGCTGTTTGCGTACATTTTCAAAAGTAGTGGGGTGAAAGTACATGAAGACAAGCGCAAAGTCTGCTAAAAGTGGTAGACAGTTGCAGGCTCCTGCGCTTACTCCGGAGGCTCGGGAGAATCAACTGATAGCTTTAGCCGTTGATTTAGCCGAGAAGCAACTCGCTGAGGGTACAGCTTCTGCCCAAGTCATAACACATTATTTAAAACTCGGATCTACTCGAGAAAGATTAGAGAAGGAGAAGCTTAGGAAAGAGAATGAACTTCTCCAGGCTAAGAGAGAGGCTCTTGATTCAGCAAAACGTATTGAAGAACTATATTCGAATGCTCTCGATGCTATGCGTAGTTATAGCGGGTCAATTAGGGCTACTCATGCAGAAGACTCGGTGTTTCCGTGATTTAATAGCGCTTGATTCTATATTTGATAGATACAAGTATCTTAGAATAGGCGGAAAGATAGGCGAGATCACATTCGGCTTCGATCGTTATTTGAATCAGGAGTTCTATACATCTAGAGAGTGGAAAGACGCAAGGCGTTCTGTCATATTGCGCGATAACGGGTGTGATATGGGCATGCCGGGGTATGATATAGGTAAGGGAATAATAGTTCATCACATGAATCCCATAACTATGGATGACGTTATCGATAAGAATCCAGACATATTTGATCCGGAGTATCTAGTCTGCGTTTCTGACCGTACGCATAGAGCAATACATTACGGTGACGTTTCACTTCTTCCTAGGGGGCCTATTCATAGATATGCCGGAGATACATGTTTATGGCGATGACAGATTTGGAGGGCGTTCGAGTATGGACGATAGCATTCTGAATACAGTGAAAAAGATGCTCGGTTTAGAGGCCGACTACACTGCATTTGATACGGACATTATTGTGTTTATTAATTCCGCGTTAATGGTTCTTAATCAGTTGGGAGTTGGTCAGTCGCTTAGAATTACCGGATCTACTGAGACGTGGGCTAGTTTTTTGGATGGCCAAGAGAATTTATCTTCGGTGAAAGATTTAGTTTATTTAAGAGTCAGAAGAGTGTTCGACCCGCCTTCTAGTTCGTCTGTTTTAGGAAGTATAGACAGTCAGATTAGTGAACTTGAGTGGCGATTGAATGTTTTTTCTGATCCAGTCTAGTAATTATGGTATTCGGCTTTTCGTTCGAACATCGTGGAGCCCCGCGAATGTTCGGAATAAGCAAAATAATTAATGGGTGAGGTGGCTATTATGGGTAGTAAGTATTATGTTGGATCTATTCCATTCGGAGATTGGGACGTAAAGCATTGGGGCGTTATCGGGATGAAGTGGGGCATTCGAAAGTATCAGAATCCCGATGGAACTTTGACTGAGGCCGGAAAAGCTCGTTATGGAGATGTCGGGCACTATGAATATCGGTCAATTGGTCAGAAATTGGCTCAGCGAAAAGCTAATAAATTGTCTCAGAAGGCGGAGTCTCACAGACAGTATTCCGAGGCAAAGAGGAAACTAGCGTATGATAATAAAAGAAAGTACGAGGATGAGTTTAAGGATAGAGCTCGCCAGGAATTTCTCGACGCTTCAAGTGCTCATGCTCAGTCTCAACTAGAAGCTTATAAGCAGCGAGATAATGATCGCCTTGAATATGCGAAGAGAACTTCGTGGGGCAAAGCGATCGCACAGAAAATTATTCTGGGGCCGATGGATACCTCGTATCAAAGAGCTAGATCTAGGGGTAAGGGGCGAATTCAGTCCTTGTTCTCCGGACCGCAAAGTAAGGTTGGCGTGGTCAATGTTGCGGTTTCCAACAAGAGGAAGTACGGTCATTTCATGTTGACTTAATAAGCGAGGCGAAAAGCATGTATTACGTTGGCGCGATTCCGGCCGTCGAGACCGACATTCGCCATTACGGCCGGATAGGGATGAAGTGGTATCAGCATATTTATACAAATCCTGACGGGTCTCCAAAAGAGGACAAAGAAGTTAATGATAATATTAACACTATAAATAAGTCGATTCAGTCTGGAAGTAACTCGATTCGTTCAGCATCGAATCTTGCCGGTAGGGTATCTCCAAGGAGGACTCCTTCAAAGAAGATGAGAAAAGAACTGGCCGGCATGAGCGACGAGGAGCTTCGTAAACGGGTTAATCGTATGAATTTGGAACGGCAGTATCGTGATCTTACAGGGGACACAACACGTAAAGGAGCAGAGTCAGCAAAACAGACGCTTGAAACTTTCGGAGATATTGTTGGTGTCGTTGGCGGCGTTGTCAGTTTGGCGCTTCTTATAGGAAAGTTAAAGAGTGGTGGTTAATTAATGCCGCTCTCGAATACAGCTACTCCACGATATTACGCAGCTTTCCGAGAACAGGTCCGAAGAGGAGAAATACCGGTATGTCATGAGATTTCCATGGAGATGAATCGGATCGAAGATAACATACGAAATCTGGGTATTTATTACGACGACGAGGCCGTTGAAGGGTGGGTAAGATTCTGCGAGAATGAGCTAACATTAACTGATGGCAGCGATCTTCATCTGCTCGATACATTTAAATTATGGGGAGAACAAGTATTCGGGTGGTACTATTTTCTTGAACGTAGCGTGTATGAGCCAGGAGAAAATGGGCGACCTGGCCGATACATAAAGAAGATGATACGTAAACGATTAATAAACAAACAGTATTTAATCGTTGCCCGTGGTGCTGCTAAATCGATGTATGCGTCGTGTATTCAGAACTATTTTCTGAACATTGACACTGAGACTACTCACCAGATCACAACTGCTCCAACAATGAAACAGGCCGAAGAAGTTCTTTCTCCTATAAGGACCGCTATAGTTCGTTCGAGGGGGCCTCTTTTTCAGTTTCTAACTGAAGGGTCACTGCAAAACACAACAGGTTCAAAAGCTAATAGGTGCAAATTGGCATCTACTAAAAAGGGGATTGAAAATTTTCTTACTGGTTCACTTTTAGAGATTCGCCCGATGGCGATTAACAAGTTACAGGGGCTTAGAACAAAGATTAATACGGTCGACGAATGGCTTTCTGGTGATATACGCGAAGATGTCATCGGTGCGATAGAGCAGGGCGCGTCTAAATTAGATGACTATCTCATTTTGGCTACCAGTTCAGAAGGAACTGTTCGAAACGGAAGCGGAGACACCATCAAAATGGAGTTGATGGAGATTCTTAAAGGATCCTATGTTAATCCTCACGTTTCGATATGGTATTACAAATTAGACGACGTTAAAGAGGTTCCGGATCCGTCGACTTGGTTAAAAGCGAACCCAAATCTCGGAAAAACCGTCACGTATGAGACGTATCAACTAGATGTTGAGAGAGCCGAAAAAGCCCCAGCCGCTAGGAACGATATTCTTGCTAAACGGTTTGGTATACCTATGGAGGGATACACGTATTTCTTTACTTATGAAGAAACTCTCCCGCATAGGCCGAGGGATTTCTGGAATATGCCATGTTCTCTAGGAGCCGATCTCTCACTTGGCGACGACTTCTGTGCTTTTACTTTTTTGTTTCCATTAAATGGCGCTCAGTTTGGTGTCAAGACGCGTTGCTATATTTCAGAGCGGACGTTGTTTAAACTTCCTTTAGCTATGAGAACAAAGTATGACGAATTTGCTAATGAAGGAAGTCTGATCGTCCTTCCAGGATCCGTTTTAGATCTGATGGAAGTTTACGATGATCTTGATAAGTTTATAGAAAGTGTCGGATATGATGTTCGATGCTTTGGCTTTGACCCATACAATGCGAGATCATTTGTTGAGAGATGGGAAGCCGAAAACGGTCCGTTCGGAATCGAAAAGGTTATTCAAGGCGCTCGTACGGAGTCCGTTCCTCTTGGTGAATTGAAGAAGATGGCTGAGGATAGGCTTTTAATTTTTGATCAGCAGCTTATGGTTTTTGCTATGGGGAACTGTATTACATTGGAAGATACAAATGGTAATCGAAAACTTTTGAAGATGCATCGAGAGGATAAGATCGACGCCGTTTCGGCTATGATGGATGCCTATGTGGCATATAAGCTGAATAAAGGCGCCTTCGAATGATGGAGGGTAAAAAGATGCCTAAATTTTCAGATCGTCTCCGGCATGCCTGGAGCGCTTTTAACGGGAGAGATCGTCCGCCTGGCAATGGTTTAGGGCCTGGAGCTGCTTCCAGGCCGGATAAACCATATAGAAGAGTCATCAACGATAAGTCTATTGTCACTGCAATAGAGAATAGAATAGCAATCGATGTCGCTGCTATAGGAATTCAGCATGTTAGAACCGATCAGAACGGAAGGTACGTCGAGACGATTTATTCTGGATTGAATAGAGCGTTAACGGTCGAGGCCAATATTGACCAATCCGGACGAGCTTTTGTTCAGGATCTTGTAATGACGATGCTTGATGACGGAGTTGCGGCAGCTATTCCGGTCGAGACTGATTTGGATCCGAGATTTTCTTCTTCTTATGACATACGCCAACTTAGAGTCGGGCAGATTGTTGAGTGGTTTCCTAGGCATGTAAAGGTTCGTTTGTATAATGACAGAAGTGGGTTTAGAGAAGAGCTAGTCCTGCCTAAGCGTATGGTGGCGATCATTCAAAATCCATTGTACGCCGTAATGAATGAGCCAAACTCGACATTACAGAGGCTCATGCGAAAGCTGAATCTTATGGATTCTATCGATGAACAGACGAGCGCTGGTAAACTTGATCTGATTATTCAGCTTCCATATGTTATAAAGTCGGACGCTAGAAGAGCTCAGGCTGAGCAGAGAAGAAAAGACATAGAAACCCAACTCGCTGGATCCAAATACGGAATTGCGTATACAGATGGTACCGAGAAGGTAATTCAGCTTAATCGAAGCCTGGAGAATAATCTTTTGAGTCAAATCGAGTATTTGACAAAGACGCTTTATAGTCAGTTAGGTTTTACAGAAGAGGTATTCAATGGGACTGCCGATGAAAAGACAATGTTGAATTACAATAATCGCACAATAGAACCCATCGTTTCTGCGATTACCGATGAGATGAAACGGACGTTCTTGACCAAAACCGCTGTGACTCAGGGCCAGTCTATCATGTTCTTTAAGGATCCATTTAAGTTGGTTCCTGTGGAGAAGATTGCTGATATCGCAGACAAGTTTACTCGTAATGAGATCTTGTCTAGTAATGAGTTACGTGGAATTGTTGGGTTTAAGCCCGTTCAGGATCCTAGGGCCGACGAGTTGCGTAATAGCAATCTGAATCGTGAGGCCGATCAGGAGTTCCCAGTGGCTGATGATCAGCCGAATACCGAACAAATTCAAAATGGAAGTTATGAAGATTTGCCGGATGAGACACAATACCGTCCAGAACAAATTGGATGATGCTTTCATTTTTGGATAGAAAGGATACAAGATGAGTAAGAAGTTTGACTTTAGCGGATGGGCAACTCGTAACGATCTCAAGTGCGCTGATGGCCGAACGATTCGTAAGGATGCATTTAAAGAGCAGGATGGTAAAACAGTTCCTCTTGTTTGGATGCATATGCACGATTCCCCAGACAATGTTCTAGGCCATGCGCAGCTCGAGAATCGCAATGAGGGCGTATATGCCTATTGCCGCTTCAATGAGACTGATCAGGGTAAAAATGCTAAGCAGTTGGTTGAGCATGGCGATGTGACGTCATTGTCTATCTACGCTAATCAGCTGAAGCAGCAGAGCGGGGATGTGCTTCATGGGATCATTCGCGAAGTTAGTCTCGTTCTTGCTGGGGCTAATCCTGGGGCGTTCATTGACGTTCCGGTATTAGCTCATGGTGATCAAATGGTCGAATCTGAAGACGAAGCGATCATCTACAGCGGCGAAGAGTTTTCTCTTGAACATTCCGATGACGAGGAAAAGAAAGAGGACGTTATCGAGCATAAAGATGAGGAGCCTTCTGAACAGAAAGAGGAAGCCCCCAAGGAGGAGGAAAAGAAGATGGCGGATGCTGAAAACGGCGGAAAGACCGTAAAAGATGTCTTCGATTCGATGAACGAAGACCAGAAGAATGTTGTTTATTTCATGATCGGAAAGGCGCTTGAAGATGCTGGCGTCAAAGATGGCGATGATGGCGAGGAGGGCGAAAACGTGAGCCACAATGTATTTGAGAATGACACCCAGGAAAACACCCTGTCCCATGCGGACATGGAAACGATCTTTAGCGACGCGAAGCGCCTCGGCAGTCTTCGCGAGGCTGTGAAGCAGCATCAGGAGAATGGCGTTCTCCAGCATGCAGTTTACAATGACGATGGCTCTGAGCAGAAATACGGCATTGCAAACATTGACTATCTGTTCCCGGACTATAAGAACATCGACAATCAGCCGCCGTTCATCAAGCGGAATGTCGAGTGGGTCTCTACGGTTATGAATGGCGTCCATCATACTCCGTTTAGCCGCGTTAAGTCTATGTTCGCTAACATCACGATGGACGAAGCTCGTGCGAAGGGATATGTGAAGGGTAACCGTAAGGTTGAAGAAGTCTTCAATCTGCTCAAGCGCACCACCGATCCTCAGACTGTGTATAAGAAACAGAAGATCGACCGCGACGATACGATCGACATTACCGATTTCGATGTCGTGGCCTATCTGAAGGCCGAAATGCGCGGTATGCTTGATGAGGAATGCGCTCGTGCGATCCTGATCGGCGATGGCCGCAACGCTCTCGACGACGACAAGATCTTCGAGAATCACATTCGTCCGATCGCTACCGATGACGAGCTTTATGCGATCAGGGTTGGCGTAACCGCCGGTTCCGACGATGCCGCTACGGCGAAGAATGTCATCCGCGCGATGATCAAGAACCGTAAGTATTACAAGGGCTCTGGCAATCTGACTTTCTTCACTACGGAAGATTGGCTCTCTGAAATGCTGCTTCTGGAAGATGGGTTTGGCCACAGTCTGTACAAGACTGAGCAGGAGCTCGCGACAAAACTCCGCGTGAACCGCATTGTGGCTGTTCCGGTTCTTGAGGGTTACACTGTCAATAGCAATCCGATCGTTGGTATCGCTGTTGACCTGAAGGACTATAACGTTGGCGCCGACAAGGGCGGAGCTGTCCAGATGTTCGACGACTTTGACATCGATTTCAACCAGATGAAGTACCTGATTGAGACCCGGTTCTCCGGTGCTCTGATCAAGCCGTATTCTGCTATGGTTGTTACGATCGGTGGCGGTCGTACGACTTATGAAGAAGTAGATGAGCCAACTGGCAATCCGTCCACTTCTTCTTACTTCGAGAAAGAGGGCGACCTCTATAAGCCGAGCCGCGATACTTCTGTAAATAGCAAGAAGACTTATTACGTGGTGGATAACCCTTAAAGGGCTTATCAATTGATGCGGACATTGACGAGACTTTCGACTTTTGGGGTAAGGACGTAACTGACCTACAGAGTGACATTGAGATTGATGGTGACGCTGTAACTGGTACTTTGAAGTATGTTGCTGACTATTCTTCTGCGTTTGGCGGAGATCTGGCGAGCGGTAACTATATTGCTCTCCATTGCTCTGTCCCGGGGGTCAATGATGTAACAATTACTGTTCAGGTTACCGGACGCAGCGCATCCACTCTCGATGATGACGGTCTCGTAGTGGCCCACATCGCTGATAAGAGCGCGCAGACTATTACGGTCGTGGCGAGCAAAGAAGGTTATCCGAATTACGAACGCGAACTCGATCTTAGCGGTTTAACACTAGCAGCCAGCGTTTAATGGCGAATAAGTAAAGGAGGAGATTGCTCATGACGAATGCTGATTTTCTGAAACACTTGAAAGAGGCGCACGCCGAGGAGCAGAAGGACCTCGACAAGTATATGGAGATGGCCAAGAATGCCCCGACTCCGGCGATGCGCGACATGCTTTATGAGATCGCGAAGGATGAGGTAATGCATCACGCGAAGCTTGAGTGCATGGTGATCACTATGGAAGGGAGCATGACGGCATGAGCGATCTCTCTCCCTATGGAATGATAGGGAGCCCAAACCCGATCAATCCGATGTTCTTGCCACGGACGACTGTCCGTCAGGCGGCAGGCGAAAAGGGCGTGCGAAGTATGCCAATGGGGCCAAACAGCCAGGAGATCTTTATGGACTCTGAGGCTCCCCTTGTCTGGTTTGCCGCTACCGATGAGAATGCCAATAAAGTCACGGTAAGCGGCTTTAAGATCGAGCCGTATGTCCCAGAGCCTGAACCTGACCTGAAAGCTATTATGGCTAGAATGGAGAAAATCGAGGAGATGATCGCGAATGGGCAATCCAATGCTCGACCTGCTGCAACACAACAGCAGCAGTCCTACAACAACTCCAACCGGCGAAATGATTCAAAATAGAAGTCCTTACGCCGGAATGCTGCGCATGATGAATGCGGCCCGCAATCCAATGGCGTTTTTGCAGAACCAGTTCTCCCAGACACAGATCGGGCAGGCTATGGACTTGGTTAAGCAGAATGGCGGCGACGCGAAGGCTGCATTCTATAATCTTGCAAAGCAGAAAGGGGTAAACCCCGACGATATTCTAAACCAATTTCGTTGAGAAAGAAGGGGTAGCTATGTCTGAGCTTTCTACTGGCGATCTCGCTTTGATGCGCGACAATGACGGATTCGGCAATGGCGGCGGATTCATGTGGATCTTCGCGCTGCTGATCCTGATGTTTGGTGCCGGAAACGGCGGTTTTGGGTTTGGAGGAGGTCGCGGACCGATTCCTGACCTGGCTACAAACACTGCGATGACTGCGGGTTTCAATAATCAGCAGACGCAGGCGCAGCTCAGCCAGATTGCTCTCAGTTCTGCGAACAACAACTATGAGACGGCCCGTCTTATCCAGACGCAGACCGCCGAGATGATGCAGCAGAACAACACAAACCTGATCAACGCGATCCAGGGCTTCAACCAGATTGGTCTTCAGATCCAGAATCAGACGAACGTCCTGCAAAGTCAGCTTCAGTCTATGAGCGCGCAGATGGACGAATGCTGCTGCTCTATCAAGACGCGGATGCTCCAGGATCGTCTTGCGGATCGTGATCGTCAGCTGGCTGAGCGGAACGCCGAGATCAGTAATTACAACCAGAGCCAGTACCTGCTTGGTCAGATGGGCAAGTGGGTGGCTAACGCTGCTGCGACGGCGTAATTCGATATGGCCAAGTTCTATGGTTCGGTCGGATTTGTCACGCAGCCGGAAACAAGCCCGGGTATCGCTACTCCCGTTGCGGTTGAGCGGAATTACTACGGGGACGAGCTGAAGGTCGCCCGCCGATGGGAGAAGACCGACCATTTGAACGACGACCTGAATGCTGCTGTCACTATTTCGATCGTAGCGGATCGGTTTGCATACGACAATGTATCTGCAATTCGCTATGTATCGTGGATGGGTTCACGGTGGTGTGTAACTTCCGTTGAACCGCAGCGTCCAAGATTGCTTCTCACGATTGGGGGTGTCTACAATGGCCCGACCCCGTCTTGAGTTGCAGTCGCTCCTTGAAGGGATGATGTCCGGGTATACGAACGATGTGAAACAGCACGTATGGTTTCAAGCGCCTTCGTCCGTATACCTGACATATCCCTGTATTATTTATAATCTGTCTGGGAAAGATCAATTACATGCGGATAATTCTAAGTATCGTACGCTTAATAGGTATACGGTAACTGTTATCGGCCATGACCCGGAGCTGTCTCTTCTCGCTGAGATCGAGGAGCTTCCATATTGTTCCTTCGACAGGCAGTTTTCAATTGACGGTTTGTATCATACAACGTATACGTTGTATTATTGAGGAGGATTTTAATATGAGCTATCCTTTGACTTGGGACAATCAGGGTGAACGCTGGTTTGAAATGGGCGTTGATCACGGCGTTCTGTATCCGTATAATTCGACTACCGGAAAGTACAAACCTGGCGTGGCGTGGAACGGCCTTACTTCTGTTTCTGACAGCCCCGAGGGCGGCGATCCGAATGATCTTTGGGCTGATAACATGAAGTACGCGTCTCTTCGTGCGGCAGAAACCCTGAAGGGCACAATTGAAGCATATATGTATCCTGAAGAGTTCGCAGTTCTCGATGGAACTGTTAAGGCTGCGAATGGCATTTACTTCGGACAGCAGAAACGTGGTAAATTCGGTCTCTGCTATCGGACCAAGACCGGTAATGATACGGACAACGAAGCGGGTTATAAGCTTCATCTTATTTATGGCTGTTCTGTATCTCCCTCTGAGAAGCAGTATGAAACCATTAATGATTCTCCGGACGCTATTACTTTCTCTTGGGAATTCGATGCGAATGCTGTTCCGGTTAATTCTCCGGTTGGCGGTGAATCTATTAAACCGGTTGCTTCTATTACGATCGACTCCACAAAAGTTGATGCCGCAACACTTTCCGTGATCGAGGCAAAGCTTTATGGCACCTCCGGTGAAGGTAATGAAGCCGAATTGCCGACTCCAGATGAGATTCTTGAAATGCTCGGCGGGAACTATACATATACGTATAGTGCTGTGAGCAACGCTACTACCGGTTATTCTACTATGAGTCCTAAACTTTCTGGTTGGTATGAGCGCGAGGAGATCCCGGACAGCGATCCTACGGAATACAATTATTTCAAGAGTCAGGATGTCTCCGTTGCAAACGCAAAGACGTACTATACGCTCACCGTTACTACGGCTGCTTAATCGTTACCGATATTCTTTTTTTTGGGGGTGCCCTGGTAATTCGAGCACCCCCTTCTTTTCTTATTTTTTTATCGATAAAAAGGAGGAAATTCCATGTTTAAGAAAACTATGACTTATACCGATTACGACGGTAATACTCGTACAGAAGACTTTTTCTTCAATTTGACTCGTGCAGAATGCATGGAGATGAATTTTAGCGAGACTGGCGGACTCGAAAAGATGCTTCGCAAGATCATCGCTGAACAGGATTCGAAACGGATCGTCGAGGTGTTTAAGGAGATCGTTCTAAAAGCATATGGCGAGAAGTCTCCAGATGGACGACGTTTCATTAAGACACCGGAAATTACGGAGGCTTTTGCTCAGACAGAAGCATATTCCGATTTGTTTATTGAATTGGCCACAAATGCCGAATCTGCCGCCGCGTTTATTAATGGGATCATCCCGGCCAATTTGTCTCCGGCAGAACAGCCCTCGTTGACGCTCGCGACTTAAAAAGGGAGGTGCCCGGGAATGTTAAAGATCGAAGTGCCTGGGCACGAATTTTATAACGAAAAGACAGGGGAGTTCTTCACTGTCCATGCTCAAACGCTGGAATTGGAGCACTCCCTTCTTTCCATTTCAAAATGGGAGGCCAAATGGCATAAACCGTATTTTGGGAAAGAACCGAAGACAGAGGAAGAGGCTTTGGATTATTTGCGATGTATGTCCCTTCGTCCAGTTTCTGACCCGATGATTTTCTCTTGTTTGACAAGGGAAAACGTCACAGCGATTTATGCTTATATAAATGATCCAATGACGGCGACGACGTTTAGTACCCGTTCTGTTGAAGGAAAACGCAAGAATTCTTCAAAATTCACTACTTCTGAAGAAATTTATTATTCAATGTTTAGTTACGGCATTCCGATAGAGTGCCAAAAATGGCACATCAATCGTTTGACTACTTTACTTCATATATTCGCCATAAGGGAAGCGCCCCCAAAGAAACAGAGCAAGAAACAGATCCTTGCTGATTATGCGGCATTAAATGCGAAACGAAGAGCCGCTACCGGTTCTAGGGGGTGATTTCTTGGCCCGGATTATCGAGTTTAAGCATCGTGGTAGTTTTCGTCATGCTAAGAATTTCTTTCGTAACAATAGTCGAAGAGATTATGTTTCGATTCTTCGACAATACGGAGATGCCGGAGTAGAGGCGTTAGCCGCAGCTACGCCAAAGGATTCAGGAAAAACAGCAGAATCATGGTCGTACACAATTATTCGAGAAGGGGATAACTATCGCATCGTTTGGAAAAATTCGCATGTTAATGATGGCGTAAATGTTGCCATCTTAATTCAAATGGGTCACGGGACGAATCATGGAGCTTACGTTCAGCCAAATGACTTTATTAATCCAGCTTTAACTAATGTTTTCGGCGACTTGGCCAGGCACATTTGGACTGAAGTAACTAGGAGTTAATATTAATTGGTAAGGGGGAATTCATTTGAGTACGACTATCGACAATCGAATTGTCGAGATGCAGTTTAATAATCAGCAATTCGAGCGAAATATCGGAAAGAGCATGAAGTCCCTCGGATCTTTCGAAAAGTACCTAAATTCGATGGGAAGGAATAGCTCTGGAGCGCTTAGTAGTCTTTCGAACGCTTTTAATGCGTTATCTTTAGACAGGATAGCTAACGGTATCGATGCCATCGGAAATAGGATTTATAGCGTTACGAGTTTTGCTGGGCGAATGGTCGAGAATCTTGAACATACGGCCATTAATGCAGCAAAACGGATTGCGAACGCTGTCCTTGTTCAGCCTATGTCGACAGGCATGGGGAAATACGACGCGATGATGAACGCTAAGCAGACTATGCGAGCGGTTCTTGGCGAAGGCCAAATGGGCGAAGTGAACAAGGCACTCGAAACTTTACAAGAGTATTCGGATCAAACTAGCTATTCATTTTCCACTATGACCGACGCGTTGTCGAAATTTATTAGTGCGGGGCAAAAAGATCTTCCGAAATCCGCAAAGGCGATCACGGGAATCGCCAACGCAGCAGCGAAAGCTGGAGTCGGTATTACTCAAGCTACTCCTGCTTTTCAAGCGTTAGCGAAAGCCATGACCGCTGGAAAGATGACCCTTCAGCAGTATCAGTCTTTGGAATTAATGAACTTTGCTGGCGAAGATTTTAATAAGCAGCTTATAGAGGCTGGAGTTAAGGTCGGAACTCTAATCCGAGATGAAAAGACTGGAAAGACAACAGTAAAAGGCCAAAAGAATAAGGAAGTTAATCTCAAGACACTCAGAGATATGCTTCGTTACGGGTGGGCGACGGCGGAAGTTTTGGAAGAAGTGCTTACCCACTTTGCCGACGATGAAGAAGCTTATGCCGCAGCGCAAAATGCTAAGAACTTTGCCGATGTTTGGAGTGCTGTTCTGGATTCGATCTCTACAGGTTGGATGGATACTTATAAGCTGATATTTGGAGATCTTCAAGAAGCTATAGACTTGTTTACAGGAATGGCCGACGCCATCATGACATATTTCGGAAACATCACAGCATGGCGTAATGGAGTTCTAACCGATTGGAGAGGTAATGGGCTTGAAAAGTCTGAGGCTCAGGACATCAAGACGGCAAAAGAATATGCGCAGATTGTAGAAGACTATGCCAAAGCAAATGAAAAGTATATAAAAAGCGTGGAAGATGTCGAAGAAAATGGCAAGAAATATCGACGGTATACGTTTGCATTTGACACCGACGAGAATGGCAAAAAGTTAAAAAAGGGTAAGAAACGAGAAGTTGTTCATGTCTATGAGGTTGTTGACGATCCTAGGAGCATCAAAGAGCTTCAAACATTTATAGACTCGATAGTCGATGGCCGAGAAGAAATGGTTGCGGCTGTAAGTTCTTTATGGGAAGCGTTCACGTGGATTTCGGATTCGTTTGGAGCAGGTTTCGGTTTCGTTGCCACCGGACTTGGACATGCTCTGCTAGATGCGTCTATTAGATTTCACGAATTTGCGGACAATGTAACAGCGTTCGTAAAGCAGCCAGAAATTAGTGCTTTCTTTGGGGGATTAGGCGTTGGCCTGGCTTCGATTTTGGATATTCTTGGCCAGATAGGCGGGGCAGGAATTCACGGATTCTTGGAGTTGTCTAAAATATTGTCGCCGTTAGCGAAGTCAGTCGGGAGACTTGTTGGGAATTTAGGTTCTTGGGTTTACAAACAGAAGAACCTCTTGAAGCAAAACAAAACGTTCGAGAAAACTGCGGATAAACTTGTAGAAGCATTCAAACCTGTTTCGGATTTGGTTGCCCCTTTATCAGAAAGTATAATGAATTTTGCGAATGAGTTTCTTAATGGCGGAGAAGGTTTTGAGAAGTTCGAAACTATATTTAAGGGTGTTGGCGATGCTGCTGCTCTGGTGACAGATGCTTTTTCGCATCTCATATATATTGGCTCGAAGTTATTTTCCACCTTTGCGGTCCCGGCGCTTCAGAGGATTGGCGGAGCACTTCTTGATATTTTTACGAATGTTGCTTCTTGGATAACAACGGTTCGTGAGCATCTTGAGGCTTCAGATGCTTTTAATAAGTTTCGTCAGGAAATAGATAAACTTATACAAACTTATCGGGAAAAGCTTGAGCCGGTACTTACTAGCTTGGCCGATTTATTTAAGCCAGTAATAGACGGATTAAGCGAGTTCTTCGCTACTACTGGCGAAGGAATTTTAGCAGCTATCGATACGGATACAAGTGAAGAAACTACTCTACGCGGAAAGATGATTAAGCGTTTAGAGGCGTTCTTGGCGGTGTTCGATAACGGCGAAGTTCTGGCTACGGCCCAGCAATTTTATGCGGATGTTCAAACTACGCTTAAACCGATTACAGAGGCATTGGAGCCGATACAAAAGCTTTTAGCTGATTTTTGGACTGGCATTGGAAACTTCTTTACGTATGATGAGGAAGCCGAAAAGATAAAATGGATAAAAGAAAACGCCAGGACAATTCACTCCGAAGGCGGCGACGTCGACAAAGCTTTCAAAGAGAAGTTCGGGACTGGTTCGTTTATCGACAAGCTCCGTCTTCGCATCGAGGCATTCGGAAATGCATTCGAGGATAACGCGCTTGTCAAGACGGTGGAAGCGACCAAAGAAAAGATATCCAAATTGCTACAGCCAGTTAGAGAGGCTCTTTCTTCTATAGGAAGCTTGATCGGTGGATTACTTGGCGGTATTGGCGCTTCGTTCGGTGGAAACGGATCTTCTGGAATCTCTGAGATGACCGGAGAGATGACAAGTACGGAAGCCGAAGTAACCGGATTCGGAGAGGCGATTGGAAAATTTCTAGGTGGCATCATTTCGGGATTTCTCAAAGCACTTGAGAATATTTCTTTTGGTGATGCTGCTAAACTTGGTCTTCTTGTTATGGAGATTCAGGCGCTAATCGGTCAGAAGTGGTTCAATGACTTGATTGGCGGCTTGGCTGACGTAGTGTGGGATGTTCATCAAGGTTTACGTGGTGGAAATTTCATTCAAGCTAGGTTGGTGCCTCTTGCTGCGTCGATCATGATGCTTGGAACGGGCATTAAACAAATTGCCGACGCTATACATGTTCTATCTGATGTTGAAGTTGTCGATACTGGTGATGGCTCTGGATTAGTTGCTGGCGTCGGGTCGATTATTGTTGTATTGGCTGCTCTTGCCGGTTTCTTAGGATTTACTAAAGCGGGCGGAAGTAAGTCTATAACCAATAAGTTATCCGGAGGGTTGTTTGAGGGCGGAACCTACAGTAAGGAAATTGAAAAATTTTCCAAGAATATAGGTTTCGGTACCGGCACAGCTTTAATGGAGCTTTGCGTTGGCCTGAAGAGTATCGCCGAATCGATCAAAATGCTTAGCGAGATAAAAGTTGTTGATTCTGGTGATGGCTCAGGACTCGTTGCTGGTGTTGGATCAATAGTGGTCGTTTTAGCTTCTCTTGCCGCCTTCTTGGGGTTCACAAAGGCTGGGGGAAGTAAAAAGACAGTTACTAACGATGCTGAAGGACTTTTAAAAGGCAAATTTGCTGCCGAGTTCGAGAAGTTTGCCGGGAATATCGGAATCAATACCGGTACGGCTATTTTGGAACTTGCGTTCTCGCTTAAAGTAATTTCCGAGGCCATTAGTGAGCTTAGCAAAGTCCCGGTTGTTGGCGATGATGGAGAGGGTCTCGTCGCTGGCGTGGCCAGTGTTGTCACGATTCTTGGGGCGCTTGCTGGTTTTCTGATGCTCAATAAGGGCGGCGGATCAAAGAAGATTTCTATAAAAGAGCTTCAAGCAGGTAAGGGCGGATTCCAGCAGACGTTGACCAATCTTCTCGATCAGGATGGTGCATTTAGTCCTGCGACTGGCTGGGCTCTCATTCAGCTTTCGAACGCTTTGAAAACTATTTCTGAAGCCGTTAAGACATTGGCCACGCTTCCTGTTGGGAGTTTTAATGAAGAGGGTATCGTGACCGGTGTCGGTTCATTGATAGCTATTCTTGTGGCGCTCGGCGTGTTTCTCAAAACGACGGATCTTGGGGATGTTGCCAGCCAGGACAAATGGTATAAAGCTCTTAGTAGTATTCATGGAACTGCTACCGGAGAGGATCTTAAGGATCTTGCTAATAGTCTGAAGACGATAGCTGATGCCGTAGCTCAATTGGCCAATCTTCCGGTATTTGAGGTTCCCGACGACGCATCCGGGATTCTTGAAGGTAAAGGACTTCTTGGCGGAGTTGGATCGATCCTGTTTATTTTGACAGCTCTCGGTATATTTCTTAACAAGACGCAGCTTGGCGACGGATCCGATCAGAATAAGTGGTATAAAGCTTTGAGCGGGCTTACTGGTACTGCTACCGGAGAAGATCTTAAGGATTTGGCTACGTCTTTGCAGATGATTTCGCAGGCTGTCATGTCTCTTTCGAACTTGCCGGTTTTCAGCGTTCCATCCGATCCAGCAGACGCGAATAGCTGGTTCAACGGATCTGGATTACTATCAGGCGTTGGGTCCATTCTGTTAATTTTAACGGCTCTTGGTTTATTTTTAAACGGGACGAAGACGCAGACTTCTGACGGACTCGGGCCATCTTTTCTGGCGGCATTCGAGGGCGCATTCGGCACGGCTACCGGAGAACAGTTAAAGGATTTGGCAACATCGCTACAAGGTATAGCCAATGCCGTGGATATCCTTGCCAAAATCGATATTGCGGATAAGGAAAAAGGCAACGGCATCATAAGCGGAGTCGGGGCTCTTGGTGCTATTTTAGCAGAACTTGGCGGATTCTTAACTGCTCAAGATAAATTCTTTGGCGGGCCCGGCCTAGCCGGATCGATCGATAAATTGGCTGTCGGAGCCGAGGTTAAGTTGCTCGGGGAATCTATGCTGAATTTGGCGACGGCTTTCGATATGCTGTCGAAGTTACAGGTATTCCATAACTACGAGACAAAAGACGTTGAGGGCAACATAGTTTCGGGCGTTACAGGAATGGGCGCTATTCTCACAGAGCTTGGCATATTTATGAAGTATGTCATGAATGAGAGCAATCCGATTCAAGCCGGAACGCAAGTCCTTCAGAGCTTTAGTTTGGAGCTGCTGGCAAAAGCGCTAGTAGACATTGCTAATTCGTTTAACATCCTATCGACGATTACACCGGAGCAGCAAGCTCTCTCTGCCATTACGGAGGGCGGATTCTTATTCGCACTTCTCAAAATGCTTGAATTGGCCGGAAACGTTAATCCGATAACGGCCCTCAAGGCTATCCTCGTGATGGAAGAAGTCGTCATTGCTCTTGGAGGAACGCTGGCTGCTATTGGAGCTATTGCTCAGAATACGGACCTTATGCAATGGCTCGATAAAGGCGGAGAAGCCATGGAAAAGATCGGGGCGGGATTCGGAAAATTGATCGGCGGATTTATCGGCGGTGTTGCCGGAGGGGCGGTCAATGAAGTAGCCGACTCTTCTGATGGCTTGTCACAAATCGGCGATAATTTCAAATCATTATCCGATAAGCTTAAGGACGTCGATCTGGATCAGGTCAGCACAGCGGTCGGAATTCTCACTTTGATTACCGATGCGGCGAGTGTAGGCATGAGTGCTACTTGGGACGGCGTCGGACCGATGGTTGGTTTTGGAACTGCTCTTGAGAATGTTGCTAGCGGCATTAGCGAGATCGCTAAAGTATTTGATGAAAACGACACGTCTATAGAGCGTGGTACAAGTTTCTTGGAACCTTTAGCAAGGCTCACGGCTTTGTTTAGTAAGGACACATTTACTGCTGGAGACAAACTCGGTTCCGAGGGCGCTGGTTTCCTCGATCTACTCATGCAATCCATTCAAAATGAGACCGGTTCTCCAGAGTTTCTTGCTTATGCGGATCAGATTCGTGCCTCTATAGAGCAAGCTATAACGCCCGGAACAAACGGTGTCTACAGCCCGACGATTCGTCCGGTGCTCGATATGAGTGGTATTGGCGGAAGTTATTCCGATGTCAATGGCTCTCTCACGACGCTGTTCGATGTTACTGGGATGAATTCCCAGATCTCTTCCGTTGTCGATGCGATCAATACTGCTAACACTCAAGTTAAAGCCAAACTTGATATAACGAACATGTATCTTGCTAATATTAACAACACTACTGATAGTTTTAGACAGGCGAACCATATAGATTTAGGTACTCTAAATAACACTACGGCTGATCTCGCTGGGCATCTTCAAGTTCTTGTTCAGCTCGACGGCCAGACCATTGCTGCAACTATTGCACCTTTGGTTGACTCTTATTTGGGACACGAGCTTGGCAGCTGATGGTTTTAACAAATTATCTCTTGGAACGGGAGGATTGATTATGTACCATTCCATCTCCTTTGGTGAGAAAAATTCATGGGTCGATTGGCACTTGATTCCATCCTCTCGTCCCGCTTTTTCTCCCCCGAAGCCTGACATCAAGCTTTTATCCATTCCTGGAAAGTCGGGGTCGCTCGATGTTACAGAAATTATGGATAAACAGGTCGTCTATGCCGACCGAACGGGGTCTTTTGAATTTTTTGTTGATCATGAGCAGTGGAGTTCATGGGTCGAAGCTTATCGAACAGTGATGAATTACCTTCATGGACAAAAAATGCAAGCTGTTCTTGAAGACGATCCGGATTATTATTATGAAGGACGGTTCTCTGTGAATCAGTATAAGTCGAATCAAAATTGGTCGTCTATTGTCATCGATTATGTCGCCAATCCATTTAAATTCAGGAGATATGAATATGGAAGAGACTGGATTTGGGACACTTTCAATTTTAATACAGATAGGCTGGACGTTCTAGAATCTATAGAAGTATCTAATACCGGAGTGATAATAGAACTTTTTGGTTATGGGTATCGAACGATTCCGATAATAACATGTTCGACCGATAAAATTTCTATGTATTTCGACAATTATTTAACTCCAATACAATTGTCAAAGGGTGACAACAAACCCAGTCTTGCGGTTATTACGGAAGGGCGTCATCAATTGAGATTTGTCGGGAAAGGAACTATAAGCATAAGCTATCGCGGAGGAAGTTTATGATTCAGCAACTTATCATTTCTGATGCCGGAAACGAGAACCTAATAGAAGATATTCAAAGATCCGGCACTGTTTATGCGTATGACGAATCGGTTGCTATGGTGGATTATAAACGCGATCTAAATGTTATTCCGGATCCGTCAAGGCCGATGTGGGAAGTGTATATAGACGGGACATATGAAACGGGAAGGATTTTGCATTCGACCGGCGTCGATGACAGCAGTCGGTATATTATTGGGGCTAAGTTATCTCTCGAGATTGGCGAGCCTGGAACATTTTCATTTACTATAACGCCGCATCATATTTTGTATAATGAGATTACTCCATATAGAACGACGGTCGTTGTTTATCAAGAAGGGGTCGAGCTTTTCAGGGGCCGCGTTACCGGATACACGACAGATATAAATCGGCAACGACAGGTCGATTGCGAAGGTGATCTGAGCTATCTTTCCGATGTTCAAATTTCATCTGGAAGCATAGAGCGAGAGGATACAAGTTTATCCGACATGTTTAAAAATTTGATTAATTTGTATAATAAGAACGGGGATTTGAAAGAGGGAGATGCTCGCTATTTAGCTCCAGGAGAGGTGTCCATTGCAAAAGCCGATTATAACGTTGAGGCTTATAAATGGATTCAGCCAGATGATAAAAACTACAAGGATGTTCGAGAATACATTGACGAATTTATAGATTGTTTTGGCGGGTATCTTCGAACTAAAAGGTATGAAGACGGCTTGGTCCATGTAGAGTATATTTCTGGCTATACCGAGGTAAATGAGCAGCGTATAGTTTATGGAGAAAACCTTCTGGAGTTTAGTATAGATTCAAAACTCGACGATTTGTTGACCGTAATGGTTGTTGAAGGAGAAGAATACACGCCAGATGGTGAAAAAAAGGTGACTCCGAAAATTACGTCGCTCGGAAGTTTTGAAGATACGTCTCTTTATGGCGCAACCATAATTCACGAAAATAAAGGTAAGAGTTTGGTGTGGAAAGAGGGCCTTGAAACTTACGGTAAAATAATAAGGGCCCAATCGTTTTCTGGAGTTAAAAACGATAATGAATTAAAATCGAGAGCTGTCTCTTTTTTTAGAGAAACGATAATCGGGTATCTCGGAAATTATAGCTTGAAGTTTGTAGATAGGCATTGGCTGGATCCGTTGTCCTACAGGCCAGTGTATCTTGGGCAGAAAGTAAAAATCGTCTCGGCTCCTCATGAAATCGATACAAGTGATATGCCTTTAACCTGCATGAAAATTGAGTATGATCTTAGCGACTCTTCTTCCGTTTCTGCAACGTTTGATATTCCATTTCAGCCTTTAGCCGATACTTTTGTTTCTAAGTATAAGCAGGAAAGAAAGCAGCAAAGAAAGAAAACGAGTAAAGCCGGCGGAGGGGCTAAGAAAGCAAATCAGGTTAATGAGGGTCAAGACCGAGATCTGGAAGGAATTCACAAACAATATGAGGAAACCAAAAAAGAAATGCAACGTATGTGGAGAGAGCTTTACGGTCAAAAGAATTCCAGCGGAGGCGGCGGAGGCGGCGGAGGTGGCGACGACAATCCACCAGAAGAAAAGCCACCAGAGTCGTAATTTTTCAAAATGGAATAATTGGCGGGAGGTCTTTATATGGGTTATGTACAAGATAGTATAAAAACTTTTTTGGATGCCATCAAGACGGCAGTATATGGAGAAGATGTTCGCGGGTCGATTCATGACGCTATTAAAACGATCGCTGATGGAGTCGACGTTCAGATGACTTCTTTGGCCACCATTCAGACATCCGCTCAGTCGATAGTAAATGGATATGAAAACAATAAGGCTGTTATCACAACGGCTTTGAATAAAGCTGGAGAATTATCTACTGCTCTGAATGAGCTGCAAGATTCTATTGACGATTTCACTACCCCCGAAGTAACAGAGCTAAAGTATGTAGAGAGTAACTCTCAGTGGGTAGCTGAAGGCACCCCAGGGCTTGCGTATGATAGAGAACGAGGCAAATTTGTTTTCTCTTTTGTAGCTGCCCCGGCATTCAATAAAAATGTAGATTTTACAGTTGACGATTTAGCGACGTCACCGAGCGGAAACTACAATCCAAATACAGGATTGTTTAGCATCACCATTCCAAATCTAATTAAAAATGAATTTCGTAACATTCAATTCGCAATCAATAATATAGCCCCTAATGATCAAAACGTATATCCATCGGAGCCAAGTGCATCTTATAATCCAAATACTGGCGTTTTGACTATGAATATTCGTCAAGGTAAGAACGGCACAAGCGCTCTGGAGGCTATCGAGACGCTTGTGAACCGTCCATTTATCATGGACGATTTATATGTAAACAATCAACTTGCTCAGACTCCATCTGGGAATTGCTTTGGCATGGGAAGCGTTGTCAGTCGAGATCACGTTCTAAATCTCGAAGAAGATGCTATAATCTTCCCGGGGGCTAATGATTTCGATGCTGTTTTTATCATTTTCAGAAAAACTGTAGATAACAATTCCGGCTTTTCGTTGAACAAGAACTTCTCTTCGAAAACTAGTCAGTCTGACATCGACAAAGAGAAAAATACGGTTTTTATGGCCGATAATACGGATTACGATTCGACGGTAACAGTATTTCTTAGGAAACCGTCAGGAAAACCAGGAGATAAACGATCTACTGCGATGGCTAGTTTTATAGATGCTAAAAATCGAATTATTACTAGAAAAGTCCATTGGATTTCTGAAAATCATCATCAAATATGCTCTGGTGGAGCGACAAAAACATATCCCGTTATTGGTTTAGAAGCAGATTCTGACCATAATAGCGAAACTCCTGCCGGAATACAAGTCGGAGAGGCTTTTACAAACGCATTTATATTCGAAAACGCTATAATGAAACCTTCAGCAACAACGGCGTATAAGGCTGTGGACCATGGCGATGCTCCAGAATGGGTGTGGACAGCATTGAATACATATTCGGCCGATACATTTGTGAATAGTTCTTATAATCCTGTAGTCAATAAAATTAACAATCGAAGATTTAATCAGTGCCTAATCCCCATTCGTATTATTGGGATTAGCTTTGGTATGTCTAATGAATTGGTGGACATGTATAAAGCTTTGCAGGCCGATAGGAATCAGAGCGAGTCGAATGGTTAAGGAGGATATATGGCTGGTATAGGAAATCCGAGTAATTCGGTTTACGCGATTCATTTCGATGGAGCTAATGGAGATATTCTTAGTTTCACCGTTCATGCATATGGCTCGCCAGAAGATTTATATATCGCGTCTCTTCCTCCAAATTTTGGTGTTGGTGGATATAGAGTTAAAATAGGTTCTGGAGGGGCGCTTCCATATTTGATCGATCGTTCGACTGGATATGCTTACGATACGAACGGTTCGAGAGCAAGTCTCCAGGATGAAGATCCAGATGCCAGTGATTCGTCTGGTTCTGTTGGATCTATTGAATCTAGGGGTATCTCTCTTTCCAGTGGAGGGGCGTCAACTGTCATCGCTACCACCACAGAGCAGAATGGAGTCGCGACGGTTACACAGAGTACGGTGGATGTTTCAGATGGGGCTTCGAGCGACGAGTACACTCAAGATGAATTGACACAATTCCGGGCAGAGGTCAATAGTAGTTTAGATAAAATTAGTAGCGGGGGAGCGGTTCTTTGCCATATTTCTCTTCCTCTCCTAGATTCCAATCTTGCCGAAGCATGGGCATACGTTAATGAATCTTCTCCTTGGGCATATCCCGCAAAAACAACTCCTTCTCAGCGATATGTCGTGGCCATTGAGGATTCTAATATTACGTCATCTACCATTCTTAATGTTTTAGGAGTAACCAGGAGTAATTTAATTTCGCATTTATACTGGTCATGTACAGATGGTCGCCTAACTTTCGAAACGCTAAATAAGCCTTCTGGTGATATCGATATTTATTGCTATCTGATGGAAACCGGAGACGACTGGAGCGCTTATGGCGTTATCGAAGCGTGGCCAGGAGCAGATCTGGTCGCCAAGCGTTATCGTCATTCTTTGCACGCTGCTCAGGATTTGATTGATCTTAATGATGGAGAAGAACCTGACACATACGTCGACAGCGGCTTTGCGATCGCTGCGAACTCCAGCGTAACTGTGCAGACGCCTCTCGATTTCTCTTCCGCGACGCTTCTTTTCGCGACGCCTGAGTGGACGGGGAACAGTCATGTGATCATTCCGCATTTCTATGTAAACGAAAACGATAAGTTCTGCTATACATTGACGAATCTCAGCGATGCATCGGTCCGTGTCAGCGAAGTAATCATTCGTCTGATGTATCGCGGTAACGTTTCTGGCATGATCACAGACAGCACGGACATCGGTATGCTTACGGGTTACATTCCGGATGAAGCGATCGACGAGCTTACGGAATAATTCAAAATGGAAGGATGTGACAGGTCGTGGCCGAGAATCAGGGCGATGGGCTCGGGAATAAGAAGAAAAAGATCGACCCGATGAGGCGGTACAATCAGGTTCTGAACTATCCCGGCCTGTCTCATTTCTTTGATAAGAACGAACAGCGCTATATCCGTACAGTCAACGGGGTTGGGCCGGATGATTCGGGAAACGTAGAAGTCGCCGGGGGTTCCGGCGGCTCTACTGTTTTTAATGGTAAATACGTCCGAACAGTTAATCACGAATCCGGAGATGTAACTATAACCCCCGGAAAAATCGGAGCTGTTCCAACTAGCAGAATGGTAAACGGAAAGGCGCTTAGGACGAATATCGAGCTATCTGCGAGTGACATTAAAGTGTCTTCGTCCGAGGACTTGACGGTTTACGATGCACTAATGGGTTTAGAGCAAAAACCAGGAAGGCGATTGATTGCAATTCATCCTTGGGATTGGCAAGTTGGCGAGGTTGAATCGCTTATGCTTATGGATGACGATCTTTCTTCTCGTCTTAAAAATTTTACTCAAGCCAACGTGTATCATAATAGCTCTTACTCGGACGACACGAGCGCGACGACCATTCTGAAATCGGATATACGCTCTTATACGCCACAGGTTTGGACATTAAAATACGATTTGCCGGACGATTATTACGGAAAAGCCGTTAATATTGTGTGGTCAAATCTTGGCGGCTTACCTGAGTTAACGAATAGCACTTCTCAGTATGCGAATTTGGCCGACATAAGGCCGTTTCTAAAAGTTATGACTGGCGCTACAGGCGGAAAAGCTAGTCTTTCTGCCGAATTTAACAGCACATCCAATAACGATCATTATGTACTTTTGTGCAATGGATCATTAGCCAATGAGTTTTGGTACGCTCCGCATAGCGATTCGTTGATTGACAAATTAGACAGCTATTACTCAACTTATGAGAGCGTTTACGATAGTCCACCGGTTATCCCTACTGAAACCGTGTACATTGTACTCGATATTCTGGAACCCGAGTATCCTTATTACATTGTTAATTCGGTCGATATAACTGATCCGGAGTATCATTACTATGTTCGCGGCGTCAATTACATCAATGGCTACTTGGATAGCGCGTATAAACGAGAGCAGTTCGCAGATGAGACTAAACAAACGGGCTCGCTGTATGTACGTGAGTGGGAGCTGTATAAAGACGATTATCCGCAAACTGGCTCTCCTCTTAAGAACGGGATATTTACCGGTGACAATGAGCTTCTCATCCCAATATGGGTCAATGCGGCTCCGACCACTAATTTTGCTGCTCAAACGCTGAACTACGGAACGGACGAAAACGATCTTATCCGAAGACCTGGCGAGTTCCGGTTTTTGCTTATTTATGCAAGACACTCCACTTCCAATGGACGTCGCGTTCCTCCTGTGTTGTTTGAGCCTGGAGGTGGAGCCCAGATTCTGGGCAAGCAAAGCGCCACTAGTAACAATGGTCTGTGCCGTTTTGTTACCTCGACCGAGACATCGATCACATTCGATAATGCATCCCAGGGGTCCAGTTCCGGAACGAACCAGAATGGCATGCTTATCCCGATTGTTATATTTGGCGTTAATCTTGAACTCAAAGGCACAAAGGGCGACAAAGGCGATCCGGGAGAGAAGGGCGACCAAGGCGAGCCATTCACATATTCTGATTTCACGGAGGAGCAGCTTGCCAACCTGAAGGGCGAGAAGGGCGATCCGTTTACTTATGAAGATTTCACGGAAGAACAGCTTGCTGATCTTCGGACGAATATTGCCACGGCAGACAGCGCAAGGAAGCTGGAAACTCCACGACAGATTGCTCTGGCCGGAGACGTAGACGGAGATGCGATGTTCGACGGCTCCGAAAACATTACAATCGGAACGTCTGTGGATTGTCTTACGACCACGGAAATTGATGCCATTATGCAGACTGCCATGGCGATTGGAGGGTAAAGTATGGCAAAGTATATTGACGAGAATGGCTTTGCGCATTTTCTTGGAAAGCTTAAGACATTGCTGGATGGAAAGGTGAGCACCGAATCCGGCAAGGGGCTTTCTACGAACGATTACACAACTGCCGAAAAGAACAAGCTGGCGGGGATTGAAACTGGAGCACAGGTAAATACTGTCACCGGAATCAAGGGCAATTCGGAGTCTTCCTACCGGACCGGTCAGGTAAACATCACGGCGGCGAACGTTGGCGCGGCGGCTTCTTCTCACACGCACGGAAATATTCAAAATGGCGGTACGCTTCAGACTACCGACGTAGCGATCGCGAACGGCGATAAGCTTGTCATTACCGATTCGAGCGATTCCAGTAAGGTTGCCCGCGCCTCTATCGCATTCGATGGCTCTACGGTCACACAGGCGTTGACAAAGAAGGGTACGTGGGAAACGTTCAATAATTATTCCCTTCCGACCGCGAGCGATCAGGTTAAGGGCGGTGTGAAGATCGGTGCCGGGCTTACAATGACCGGGGAAGTTCTGAGTGCGGATGTGCAATCCGTACCTGTGATGACCGGAGCGACATCCTCTGCGGCTGGCACGGCCGGCATTGTTCCGTCCCAACCTGCAAATACCCCCGGATATTATGTACTGACATCGTCCGGGCAGTGGGGAAAGTTCATTCTGGCTACTGCTTCTAAGAATGGTGCAGTCGGAATTTCGTATGAGATTGAGACGGCAGACGGGCAGGATATTACCCCCGCCGGGAACACTGTCGGCTTATTTGCTCCGATTGATCCTGCTACGACATATATGCCTGGCCTCATGTCTGCCGCCGACAAATCCAAACTCGACGCTTTCGGCGCGGCCTCGACCTACGCCCTCAAATCCGACATCACGTCGATGTACAAGCATAAGGGCAGCGTTTCGTCAGCGGCTAACTTACCATTCGAAAATGTATCAGCGGGCGATGTATACAACCTGGCATCAACCGGCATGAATTATGTGGCACTTTTTGATACAGCAAATCCGATGGCGACGCTCGATGTTAGTGCACAGACTTTAGCTGGGAGCGGCCCTCTTGCCAACGAGCCCGAGTACACCGTGGTAAAAGGAATTAATACAAACGGCAATGGCGCAGCAGATTATGTAATTCTTATAAACAATGTATATACCGTTTTTACAGCGTCGAACGCTTTCTCTCTTGGGGCTTGGGATGCTCTCGGCGAGATCTTCACAATCAACTCGATGACCACGACGGAGATCGATGCGGCGTTCGTAACTGCCGGACTTACAGCGGCTTAATGTTTTGTCGTTCATCGTTCAAAATGGAAGGAGGTTGATCGTTTGAGTGACAAATACATTGACCAAACCGGCTTGGCGAGGATACTCACAAACCTGAAAGCCAATTTCGCCACTAAATCGATAGCGACAACAAGTGCTGACGGACTGATGAGCGCTGCGGATAAGACCAAACTGGATGGCCTTTCTTCCGGAGGTGGCGGTGGTTCCGTCGAAGCCCTAACTGATGCCGAGGTGCTGGCTATACTGGAGGCATCGTCATGAGCGAAAAGTTTTTAGACCAATCCGGGCTGGTCGTTCTCCGGGACTGGACGCGGCAGCAGATTCAATCGGCAGGAGGATCTTCAGTTCCGTCTGATGCTGTCCTGCTGTGGGAAAACGCAACGCCGACGGCCGAATTTCAGGCACAGGACATACAAATTCAACGGCTCGTAAATTATGACGGAGTAATCGTTGAGTATATCCCATATACTGGATATCCGACTACTATTGTATCTCCTCCAATTCCGGATGGATGTGGAAACTCTCTTCCATCCGTTGGCATCCTTGAGAATTACTATGGCGGGAGATATGTCACGGTATTCGAGGACTATGTCAAATTTGGTTATGGTCATAATCATGGCACCGGGCTCACCCATCGCATTTCTGTCCCTGTTGCCATCTACGGCGTAAAAGGAGTTACTAAGCCCCAGACCCCTGTTGACGAAGACGCCGTTTATCTCATTCGTGCGTTTGATTATAAGAATGCGGACAGTACGCTTAAACTGTCAAATTTCACAAGAAGTCTTGCGATTTCTGGAAATCTGTCTGCGATATGCGGCTGGTATTTTTCGGATGTCGGGACAGGTTATACGCTTTTGTGCGGCACGGAGAGCAACAGTTATTCCATGGCCACGCATCTGAACGGTCCGATTACGCTGTCTAAAAGCGGAAGAATTGAGGTTGACGTTGGATTCCGTGGATACAATCAGGCAAATGCGGTCGGGTTGCTCAGCGAGGCTACCTATAACAGCATACGGGGTAATTACGATTGGAGCGCCGTAAAGCCGGGAACAAACTATACGGACATGATCAGTAAATTTTCATTATACCAGCGCGTTTCTGATTCATGGAGCAACGCCCAGTCGGCCTATATTTTCAAGACGCTGACATTAGATCTTTCCAGCTTGTCTTCTGCCGGAGACTACCGTCTTGCCATGTGTTGTGCTGGGGCAAGCACCGCCCATCTCGGCGGACTATGCATTCAGGAAGCCCGCCTGTACACTTCGTAAAGGGGCGGTAGTATGTCAGAAAAAATACTGGATGCCTCCGGAGTAGGTGTATACAGGGAATGGGTGCGGAACCTGATTTCGAATATAAGCGGACTGCCACAGGATGCCGTTCTTCTATGGACAAACGCGTCTCCAACCAGCGCGTTTAATAATCAGGATATTTCCGTGGATCTGTCCTTTTTTAAGGGGGCCGTTATAGAATACGCTCCATATGCTGGCGTGCCGACCAGGTTGTATACCCGTCCGATTCCGAAATATTCCGGGGATCCAATGCTGACGATAGGCGTGAAAGAAGGATATTATGGCGGCAGATTCTGCACAGTATTTAACGACCATGTAAATTTCACAAAAGGGCGTAATCATTCCACGAGCGATAACACGAGCGTGGCGATTCCGACAGCGATATACGGCACGAATACAGTTCGAAAATGGTCGTATCCGACGCCGGAAGAGAGAACGGGCCTTCTTGTGAGGAGAGATCTGGCGGCATCTTCTGTCAGCTTTTCCGCGTCGATACAAAGTAACGGCAATCCTCCGTATGACAGAGGCTGGAGATATTCGGATTCAGGGACAGGGTATACGATAATCACAACGAGAAGTACAAATTCCTATACGATGCTGGTTTCGGACGAAACCGTGCATATTGAAATCGGAAAGCGCATTCACGTGAAAGGTGTTGCGCGTGGGTATAAATCCGATACCGGAAATTTGTTTTTTACAATTCCGCAGAATGGAAGACCGAATGATTTGCTTACAGCCGCTCAGTCACTATCTACGATTACCGGGCTGGCGCATTATACCCACTTGAGCACCTGGGTCAATCTTTTTGATACGGCAAATACTATAACTGCGTTTCACGTAAGCGTCGGACTTGTTCCATATATGTTTGGAAGCGAACAAAGAGCAAAATTCGTTATAACTAACCATGATCTGCAACAAACCAAAGAGGTTGAGTTTGGGACTAGCGCCGATGGGTCAAATGATTATTTAGTGCTTATGGTTGCTGGTTCTGGCAACTCTGACTATCACGGCAAGCTTTGTGTCGAAGAGGTTTATGAGGAGGACGCTTAATGAGTTACGCGCTAAACATTGATCAAAATACCGGTCGTGTCTTGTCGGCGACGTTCCCGCAGTATGCACCAGAAACGGCTCCGCAGGTTGAGACCCTGCCGGAAGGGGACATCTCGAATTATATTTACAGCGAAGGTGAGCTGGTATACAGCCCTTCGCCCCATGATTACCCGAGGACGACCGAGGATGTTGCGGTTGGACGGATATTTGCAATCGGCGATGACTATTACCGCGCGACTATGCCCATCCCTCGCGGAGAGCCTGTAACCCGATATAACTCGGAACCCGTCGGCATTGTTGAAATTCTGAATGCGCTCCAAGAGGCGCAGAAAGGAGAGTAATCCGTGAACGAAGACAAGTATTTCCTACACCAAATTAAAAGGACAGACGGCGCATATTCTAAAGGCATCGTCGTGGCCGAAACGTTCGAAGCGGCCAAGCAAGGCTATCATGCGTATCTGGGCGCTTATGCCTATGGACATGACGCAAACACCGACTATGTGCAGTGCATGATCACTTCCATGGCCGGAACGATTCTGTTTCCGTTCTCAGAGACTTGGGGCCAGCTGTGACAGGAGGTAAACTATGAACACTTTTATTAAAGCCGCTTTGGTACGCGCGCTGCGTACAGTATGCCAGACTGCGGTTGCGACGATCGGCACTTCCGCTGTTCTGTCCGCAGTTGACTGGAAGATGGTTGCTTCCGCGTCCGTCCTCGCTGGCGTTCTGTCTCTTCTGACGAGTGTTGCGACCGGGCTGCCTGAGGTCTCTGAGGATCCGGGAACGGGGCATCCGTCTCCGTAATTCAAAATGGAATTCATTGAAGCTATAGTATTGGCCGCCTTGGTCTTAAAGATCGTGGCGGCCGTACTGCATATTTTGGAGGAAGACGATGAGTAAGATTCCAGTTTCAGACTTCATTGCTCTGTTCGAGCAGATGAAGAAGGAAAAGTGGGCGTATGAGTGGGGTGCCGCACGAAAGGGGTGCGTAGATTGCTCTGGCGCATTTACTTATGCTGCAAGGAAGCTCGGCGACATTTCCGTGTCCCATTCCTCCAATATGATCCCCCGTAAAAACATGAAGGAGCTGCTTCCATTAAGCGAGGCGAAACCGGGCTATGCCGTGCTCAAACATTCGAACGAGTTCGAGTCCGATGCGCTCAAACGGAAGTATAATGACGGTCTCGGCAACTTCAAGCACATTGGTCTCGTCTCCAGGGACGGCGGGCACGTGCTGGAGGCCAAGGGCTCCAAGTACGGATTCATCGAATCCAAGTTGAACGACTCCTGGTATTGCTGCGGACCGCTCGACTTCATCAACTATGGGGAAGAGGTAAAGGAGGATATTATGCCTGACGGACAGGTTGTGGATTTCCAGGGATATTACACCGTAAACGTTGAGCTTGACAGCTGGCTTAATGTTCGCGCAGATCATGGAACCAACAAGAAGGTTATCCGTAAACTCTATGCCGGGAACACGGTCATGGTCATCGATTACTATGACAACTGGTACAAGATCCTCTTGGACGGCGGCACGGAGACAGGCTGGGTATATGCCAAGTATCTGAACCCAGTTGAGGTTGTTCAGGACGAAACTCCGGCCGAAGAAGCAGTCCAGATCGCTCTCAACTATCGCTTCATCATCACCGATGAAGCTGGCAACGTCTTCTATCCCGTCGGCGGATTCACGACCGACGTGGAATTCTATGAGGACGTAGATAATTAAGTAGATAGTAAGAAAAGAAGCGTCTGTATTACAGGCGCTTTTGGTGGAGCATAGGGGAGTCGAACCCCTGACCTTTTGAATGCCATTCATTACGATTGTGTAATGATATTTGTACAAAATTGAGTTTAGCAGATAGTGGGTAGATAGTAAAAGCTCCTACTATCTGCATTACTATCTACAGCTGATCCGTGATCGCTTTGCGTTCTTCGAGGTCTGTAGATTGATAAACCTTTTGAGTGAGGCCATAGTCCACATGGCCCATAAGCTCTGCCTTATCCCTGTCCGCTCCTGAAGCTCGTTTGATCTTGTTGGCGTAGGTATGCCTCGCGGAGTAAGGGACTTTGCCGTGGATATTCAGCCGATCCATCAGAGGCCCGAAAATTTGGCGTCTGAAATATTCTTCGTTCATCAGCGAGAGCTTGCCGTCTTTTATTTTCGGGAATAGCAGATTGGTTCCCGGGATGGTTAGACGCTCCTCTATTATCGGGAGAATGCATGGCGGAATGGTTACGGCACGGTTCTTACCCGCTTCGGTTTTCATGCCTGCTACGAAGAAGTGCGTATCCCCGTCGACATGATAATCCGTCTTCTTGAGGGTCAGGAATTCGGTAGGGCGGAATCCAAGGTAGCAAAGCGCGTAGACATATTTGGCATAGGGCTCGGCATCGAAAGCATTCCTGATGATCTCGAGTTCCTTTTCAGTAATCGGTTCTCTATGGACGGTCGGATCGTTGCCGGTGTATAGGTTCTGGGCTGCGTTTACGGATATTTGCCTGTCATCGATGGCGTATTTCATGACCAACCCGGCAACGGCCTTCATATTTTGCTTCGTGCGCTTTCCTGCCGGACAGTCGTTCAGGCAGTTTTGCAGCATGATCGCGGTCACGTCGGATATTTTCTGATGGTGAATGGGTTTGAAGTGCTTGAATGCCGCTGTGTATCCTGCCATTGTGACGGAATCCACACGCTCGGCATGCTGAACTCTCCATCGCTCGTAGACCTCGAAGAACGTCTGTATATTTACAACCGGACGCTGGAGAAGATCCGTAATCGCGGCCATCGCTTCTTTCCTTGAAGCAAAGCCGCTTTTATATTTCGTGATCGGGACGCGCTTTCCGTCCGATTCACGGGTTTTCCAGCCGAGGATAGCCTTCGCGGTCCATGTTGTTCCGCGCTTATAAGCTGTCCCCATGCCGTTTGCTACGCGCTGTTTTCTATGGGATATTTGCTTTCTTCCGCAAAACAGGCAGTAAATGGAGTATTCCGGGATCTCTTTGCGGCAGGATTTGCAGATCATAGGATCACCTCTGTAGATAGTATAGCATTGTCTACGCATAAAAAACAACTCCTTTAATGAAGAACAATAGTTCTAAAACATTAAAGGAGGAGTAACAAATGACGAATCTTAGAGCTTATCTGTTGGCCAAAAGGTACCTTATTAAGACTAAAAAGTTTTGGGAAGAACGAAAAGATGATATGATCGGGCATAATGCCCCGATTGAAAACATCTGTTTCGTCAACCGGAGACTTGAGTCTGTCAACAAGGAACTTGAAGAGCTTATGGAATTGGCTATTGAAGAGGACAAGAACAATCCTGATAAGTATATGTTTTCTATGTTCTGCAATGAGGGCTAAACAAGCCCTCTTATTTTTCGCACTAAAAACAACTCCTTTAATGAAGAACTATAAGTTCTAAAACATTAAAGGAGGACATTATTATGAAATCTGTAGAAACTTATTACTTCGGAGACATCGCGATTACGATGGATAACTTAACTAAATTAGAAGATATTTGTGACAAATATCGAATCTGGTTAAACGATCCAGAATACCGACGAACAACCGAAGGAGAATTAGTTCACGACGACATGATATTTCTCGAAGATGCAATAGAACAACTAAAAACCAATGGAGTATATGAGGGCTGAACAAGCCCTCTTATTTTTGTTCAAGGAAGGTGAGTTAATGAACACGCAGGCTTGGTTGCAGATGATCGTGACGATTGTCTGCTCCGTACTCGCTTCTTCAGGCTTCTGGGCTTATATTCAGAAGCGCAACGATAAGAACGACAACCGAACCAAACTCCTTCTTGGCTTGGCGCATGATCGGATCATGTACCTGGGAGAGAAGTATATCGTCCGTGGGAGTATTACGCGGGACGAATACGAGAACCTGCATGACTACCTGTACCTGCCGTACAAAGCCCAAGGTGGCAACGGCTCGGCAGAACGCATCATGATGGAAGTGAAGAAGCTCCCGATCCGGTCGAGGGATGATATTTGACATGTGGTGGGCACCTTCGCCCCCATGTGAAGATTGGCTTATGCATCATGGCATTAAAGGTCAGAAATGGGGCGTAAGAAATGGGCCGCCATATCCGCTAAAAGGTTTTAAATCTCCTCAAGAATTATCGGCTTATATGCGAAACTTCAAATACAGAGAATTCACAACGTTAAAATCTCCGGATGAAGTTGGGCGAACAAAAAGCGGATCATGCCATGATCAAGTTATGTACGAACTTCAACAACTACGTCGTATGGGCCTTAATCCTAAAGCAAAGTTTCTTATGGAGATAGCTGATAATGGTCAGGGAGGTATGACACATTCTTTTGTGTACTGGGCTGCCGCTGGCAAAATCAACTATTTGGAAAATGCTTGGGGTGGTAGAGAAGGAATCCGTCAATACGATTCGATTGATCAGCTCGAGAATGCTTTCCGACGCGCTCATCAAAATGGGAGCTTCGGTAATCGCTCAAGGGGATATACAAATCTGGAATTTGGAGATTTTAATGACTCTGAGCATCGAATTGGTGAGGATCTGCAAGAGCTGGTTGATAAATGTTTGAAATAAGGCCCAGGTTAGAACGTCCTTCGGGTGCTTCGGCACTGGCACGTGGATGATGGAGCGATACTGGCCAACGCAGCCGCAAGAGGAGGTAGGGCTTGCGGGTTTCTGAAAGGAAGTGAGCTTGATTGTCTTATTTGATGCATTACGGCGTAAAAGGTATGAAATGGGGTGTCCGTAGATATCAGAATGAGGACGGAACGCTCACTGACGCCGGCAAACAGCATTACAGAAAGACGGTTTTCGTATCGGGGTCGTCTAAAACGCAATTTAGGGATAGTGGATATTATCGCAAACAACTCCCAAAACAGATTAAGCAAGAACTCGATTCGTATATGAAGAAAAAGTACAATGTGATTGTTGGCGACGCCCCAGGCGTAGATCGCCAGGTTCAAAACTATTTGAACAAGCACAAGTATGATCATGTGCAAGTGTATGGACCCGGCACTAAGGTGAGATATTCGGCTAATAAAAATTGGAAAACAAACCCGATTGATGCCCCAGAGTTTGAAATCGGATCCAAAGAGTGGCTTGCTAAAAAGGACATCGCGATGACTAAAGTTGCCGATGTTGGGCTGGCAATCGTTTTGGATGAAGGCGCAAAAGCGACACGAAAGAATGTGGATCGTCTTATATCTCAGAACAAAAGCGTAAAAGTATACGAGCTTAATAAAAACGGCAAAAAGTATGATAGATGGGTATAAAAGGAGGTGATGCTATGCAGAGATCGGATGAAACTTTTTACGAAAAGTATTCCGTTCCTCAGTAGCGTCGCCTCCTTTCTGCTTTGAAAGGAGGAGGCATCTATGAAATTCACAAACAAAGTCTATGACACAATCAAGCACTGGATCACGATTCCCATTCCATGGGCGGCGTGTCTCTATTATATTCTCAGTCTGGAGTTCCCAGACACGTTTCCAAACGGGATTCAGGTTTTGTTTGCGGCCATGTTTCTGATCAGTTTCCTCGGGATGCTTCTGGCGATCTCGAGCAAGCTGTACGAAGGCGACGGGACATTGCAAATCGACGAAACCGGTGAAGACAAGGATATTTACAGGTTTGTGTTTCAGGAGGATCCGTCGGACTTGACGGACAGGAAATTTGTTGTGCTCAAAGTCAGGAAGACTAAATTGGAGTGATTGGGTTGAGGTTTCTAAATTTCTAATACGCATTAAAAACATGCCTTTATATGAAGAAGTATATTAAAATTTAACTTCTTCGAGAAAGGAGAAAGGTAATGTTTGATAAGCATAACGAAACAGCCGATCAGGAATTGATGAGATTGTTTTTGGAATTGCAGAAAGAACTGGATGCTACAACAGACACCGGAAAACGAACAGTTATCATGAACCAAATGAAATTGATTTTTGAAATGAGAAAACTAAATGCCGAAGGCGACGCTAAGCGGCAAGAAGCAGAAGCTAAAATTATGGAAGCCAAGGCTAAAGAAGCGGAAGTACAAGCCAAGGTTAACGTATCTAAAGCTGAATACGAAAAGCTCAAAGCAGAAGAGCGGCAGATTGGTAAGATCGACAAAAATCAAATCATCATGTTGGTTGGACTGATTATTTTCGGAGAGTTGATCATGCATCATGAAGAAACCGCTGTGATAACATCAAAAGCATTTTCATTCTTACCCGTATTGGCTAGGCGTGTGTAAAACACGCCTTTCTTTTTTTTGTCTGTCTCGCAAGTTTTACAATGATTATAATGAAAAGGAAGTCAGGATAAACTTTGGAAGTGTCGTAAGCAGGGATGCTTGAATCACTAGGCCGAAAGGCAGTCAGGATAAACCAAAGAGGTGTCGTAAGCAGGGATGCTTGAATCACCAGTCCTTTTATTTTTTATCCGCACAAATAACATGCGCTATTATGAGAACTGAGGAGTATAAACCGCCAGAGGATATTAGCTGACAGGCTTATATTTAGCTGGCTCAATCGTCTAATGGTAGGACACCTATATGGAGACTTGTGTTCGAAGCGCAAACAGTTCTTATATTTTTTTTCGCATCCATAGCAACGATTATTATGAGGGACTTGGAAAGGAGTGATATTATGTTCCCTTATAAACCAGAAATGTTTCATTTGTACGCGACCACGCACGCCACGCAGTTTGAAGCGGCCTGGTTCAGCAACATGGGATTTTGGACAGGTGCTGTATCTGGGGTGCTTGCGACTGCCGTTGGTATTGGGTTGTACGTAGCAATTTCACCACTATGGACATGGAGAGATAAGGAGGAGCATAAGGGCTAAACAAGCCCTTATTTTTTTGTCCTCGCAAATATTACAACGATTATAATGAATACTATATTCATTATAAACAACAAACAATTAAAAGGAGGAAAATAAAATGAAGAACGTATTCGAGAAAGAGAAGGCGAAAGCTATTCGTAACGCAGAGCGTAAAATGCTCGAGGACGCGTTTTGGACCGGCTTTGCTGAGGAACTCTATACTAAAAACGTTGACAAGACAATTATCGACCAGTTTATCGAGTCTTTTAAGGATATTCTTGTTGGTGCGGTTTTGGGCGGGATCGTAATGACGATCATCCCCGGAAACGAATTCATCAAGAAATTCTGCGGAAACACGGTTATGTATGGTACGTATATCTATCTGTACTTTGGCGACGCGATTAAGGCGGGTTTCAAACGCAGGGACGAGATGAAGAAACATATTGCCGAGTGGAGCATGGATGATGTTCAGATCGTTACGGAAGAGGGCTAACAAGCTCTCTTTCTTTTTTCTTCGCAAAATAAACAACTCCTGTAATGAAAGACTATTAATGTCTTAAAATTTTTATTTTATCAAAGGAGGATTTTCCCATGAACAAAATCGTTGTAGGAATTGGGACCCTACTGATGGCCGGCGGAGCGTACTACACGCTCCGTCATTTCTTTTTCGGTGAAGAAACCAAAGAGTACAAAGTTGTCATGAATGATATGACAGACGAACATGCAAGGGAAATTGCGCAGAATTGGATTGATGCCGGGGCCAAGAATGCGGCGTGGAAAAGAAGCCAGCTTGTTGCTTCTGACACAAAAGAGGCTGTTTGTAATGTTATGCTTTTCATATTTGTGTGTACCCCTTCTTTTTTCGATTCCCATAAAGGCAACATGCAGTATATCGAAAACCAAGATTGCTGGGCTTAAGGAGTGGGGTGTTCTATGTTTAGACAAATAATAATCGCTGTGTATTTAATAACCTGTTTATCTGTAACAACTTCGTTCATTGGCATTGCTATTCTAATTCATATTTTCGAACGCGTTTCTAAAAAATTCAAATAAAGCACAACAAAAAGGAGGAACTCAAAAATGCTCGAAAGACTCATCGCATCCTATCTCGTCGTCGGTATTTTCACCGGAATCTTTGTTCTCTACTATCTGTTCTTCACCGAAAACGGTAAGAAGGACGCCATTAAAAATGTGTTGGAACATCTTCGGGAGGAGAATAACCCCTATGCCTATAACGAACAGTTTGTCGGCATCATGCTCGTAGCAGCTAAAGTATTCATGGTTATTCGCTATATTGCGTTTTGGCCTGAATTTATTTACCTCAACGTCATTAAAAAAGTAACTAAAAAGGACTAAAAAGGACTAAAAAGGAGGAAAGAACCATGGAAGCTACTGCAACTACCAAACGCGCACCCCGTCCCCGCATCGCGGATGATATTCGCGAGCAGATCCGCAATGCTTACGGAACGATGTCGGCAGAGAAAGCGGCAAAGGAATTCAATGTCGGACGCTCTTCTGTCGAACGGTTCTGGAAAGACCAGGTAGCGGCCAGCAAACAGGCCAAACAGAAATTCCTTTCCGGGCTCGATCGTGAAGGAATGGTCCGTATGTACAGGCAGGGACGCACAAGCACCGAGATTGCGCTCATGTACAACTGCTCGCGTAAGAATGTGAATCATATTTTGAACGAGAACGGAATCGTCCGCAGGAAGAGCTTAACAACCAAGCAGGCCAAAAACATTGAGCGCTACTACGCGGACGGAGACACCCTTAGCAAGATCTCCGAAAAGGTCGGAGTAAGCGCTGGCACCGTATCTTCTTATATTTCTTCGCATGGGCTTTCCAACCGGAACGCGAGTCGCCAGAACAAGGATCTGCTGATGGCTCCTCTCCGGCTTGACGGGACTCCTGACGTATCGAAGAAGATCGTCGTGAAATACTTCGATAAAGAGAATCCGAACTGGACCGACGACACGCTTAGGAACATCATGTTCCTGAAAGCCCAGCAACAGTATGCAAACGACATACTGCACGCGCAAGGATATTTGTTCCTGAGCGATGTCTATAAGGCTCTCGGATTTGATGAAACCGAAGAGAGCAGGCATCTCGGATGGCTCCAAGGAGACAAGGTCGCATTCGATGGCGTTCCTCTGGAAGAGAAAGCTATCGAAGCAAAGGTGAAATTCCGTCCGGACGTATTCGAACTTCGCTTCCGAGTGAAAGAAGTCAAAGTTCCCGATACAACTAAAACTGAGGAGGCAGCACCCATGGTCAGCAATCATCCGGAATTCAAGATTTCCAAGATCATCACCATCGACGGTAAGTGCTATCAGTATATTCTCGATGGCGATGACGTCCGCATCGAAGATCCGAGAGTCAATATGACAGGCTTCGCTGTCGGAATGATGAGCCGCAAAACGTTTATCGAAGAAGCCCGTGAACTCGCCGCCGTCGCTGACATGCTCGAGAAAGGGAAGGTGTGAGTATGCCTAACAACTGTTACGGAAAGCTCAAGATATTGGCCAATGGCCCGAGGATCGAAGAGGTCCTCTGGTTCATTAGGTCTGAGAACAGACTCTTCGATTTCAACAAAGTAATTCCTATGCCTGATTATATTTATACTGGTTCTATCGGTCCCGAAGAAAAAGAACGGTACGGAAAGAACAACTGGTATGATTGGTCATGGGAACATTGGGGAACAAAGTGGAACGCCGTGGACGTTAGCGTCGATGGCGATTCCTTATATTTCTGGACGGCGTGGAGCCCGTGCTCTCCTGTAATTCTCGAATTGTCGAGGATATTTCCTGACGTCGGCTTTATGTATTACTTTCTCGACGAAGGTGGATTTTTCAGCGGAATAGAATGCTATTCCGAAGGAAGACTAGCTACGAAAGAGGATTATGACCGTCCAATGGATCATATTGCTAACGAACTTGGACTTGTGGGGATCGTCTATGACGAGGACCCTCCGGCTAATCCTTTTGTACAATCATTCATGAAAGGCGTAAGGGGGGATATTTGATGCTCGTCAAAATCACCAAAGCATCTGATAGTGAGTATTGCGAAGAACGCGATATAAAGAGTCTTAACGACCTGTGCGAACTCTCACAAGAGTTCAAAGATCTGAGAGATGTTTATGGTGCCCCTCTGATCTTATGGTTCTATGACGATAAACCATTCGGATTTGACGTTCAAATCTACGACGATTACATCGAGTAAGGAGGGATATTTGATGGAAAACCCGCATGAAGTAAACTTTGGTACCTGCTGCAAATCATGCTTATTCTTTGAATTCGCCGAGACGGAAGATCCGTGCAACCATTGCCTGGGCGAACCGATCAACATCGGCAGCCAGCTTCCTGTAGACTTCAAACAGGATCCGGATAAGCCGGATATTCTGGAGGTACTGAAGGCGTATGACGCTCAAAGATCTTGAGGAGTTCTTCCCGGATATAGGGGACTACCTCGCGATGCTAGGGCTCGATCGTGGAACACATGCGATCGAGCTCTTTATTTTAATCCTGAAGGCGGCCCGTGGAAACAAGAAAGAAGCTGTGGCCGTCTTCCGGATTCTCTATCACCTCAACATCCGTTGCGTTGCGGACTTCGACTGCGCGAGGCTGCTGAATCTGATGAACGAAAAGAATGTGGGCATTGTTCGCGGAAAGATATTGACGAACATGTTCCGCATTCGGCTCATGGAAACGCTCGGAAGCGTGAACGTCGCAATCCCGCTTGAAAAAGTATTAGAGTTTGAAGAAGAAAAGGAGGAAGAAACGCAGTGAATTATATTCTCTCCATAGCGCTCTGCGGAGCGCTTTTCTTTATTTTGGTGTTCTGGATTCTATTCGCGGCGTGCTGCTTTCATGCGGCATCTGCGGAAACAAAGAAGGATATTCCGGAGCCGGTCGAAGAAGAGCCTGCCACCGATACCAGCATCTGCCTGATTGGCTATGCCGTGGATCACATTCGCTGGAAAGCCAAGCGCGGATATTTATGGGAAGGTGGATGGAAGTATGGTGATTGATCTTAAACCTTGCCCGTTCTGCGGTGGGGAGCCAATGCGCTTAATGCGAACGTATACTATGCCGTCTGAAACCTATCTCGTATATTGCCAAGATTGCAATGCGGAAGGGCAACCGTGCAGAACCGAGGCCGAAGCGGTTGAAGCATGGAACAGGAGGGCTACACCGTGGAAGGAGTAACTGTACTTAATACTTACTACGGACTGACGGCTGGTTGGGCTTTTGTGTTCGCATTCGGTGTTGTATTGGCCGTGGTGTTCAGTTGTATTGGTGCTTACTTTATCTGTGATGGAGAAAACCTTAAAGGCAGTATGCTAATCATCTGTGTTCTGTGCTGTATGATTTTGGTGTATAGATGTATCTCTGCAACACAGTTTTACGAAGTGGCACTTTCTGACGATGTTAAGTGGGCCGAATTTACGCAGCACTACGACGTTCAAAAAGTACGGGGACAAATCCTGATAGTGACGGAGGTGAAAGATGATTGACCACTTTTTGGGGAGGTATTGAAGTATGTTTATGTCCTGTGTGCAAAAAAATGCCGGTCGCGGAAATTCAACTGTTTGGCCCGAGATGGCGAGTGGAATGCAAAGACTGCAAAATTGTCGCGATGGCAAATATGCTGGATAAAGCGATATACGCATGGGATGATCGCGCTAAGTATTTCAAAAGAGAACAAAAGGAGTGAGGATTGTGCAACTGATTGACGCTGATGTGCTGATAGAGAAACTGAAAACAGACGCAACGTACTCAACCACTCTTGATGCGAGCGGATTACTTGATGTTGTAATCGCTATTGTCAAGCAGCAACCCACCGTTGAGGTTGTGCCGCTCAAGCCTGTGGCAAGGGTTATGGCAAATGCCTGTGATAATCGGATAGATGCCGAGATGTGGGCAGAACTTTTACGCAGGACGGATTGGGGGAGTTGATGCTGTGAAGATTACACTCACAAGCAATAACGAGCTGACCCCACGGCAGCTTCTTGATATTTCTCAGGAAGCTCTTCGCGAGGTCATGATCTCGGACCTTAAGTACGGAGCAGCGAACGGAGAAGGCGTGTTCGTTCGCTATGATATTCCGATCCTTGGCCCGACCTGGTTCAAGGTTTATACATTCAAGATCGGGGGAAACCTGTACATTGACGCTCAACCGATCACCGATGAGGAGGTAACAGAATGCGGACGCCATGCAAAGGATGTGCACAAAGATACGTCGGATGTCATTCCGACTGTGCCGCATACGCAGCCTTCAAGAAACATGTGAATGATATTCGCAAAAAGCGAGAGGAGGAAAACGCGTCATGGATCACATTGCACAAGAAACTGTTCCCGAGCGTGACGAGTTCGACCGCGAGACAATCCAGGTGATTTTCGATTCGAAAATTGATATGGATATTCTCACCAGGGGATTGAGCAAAAACAAAGACCCCTATAAAAGGGCAGAAGAAAACTTGGAGCTATATAAGGAATGGATGAAGTTGTCCGATGCAATGTTACCTAAAGACTCGAAGTATACCCCGGAAAACGTTTCGCAATACTTTAAGTATATTTTGTCAATGATCTCGGCAAACGGCATACGAAATGCCATCAATGAAGATACCATTCGGATGAACGTTAACCTCATAAAAATGCTTCAGAAGCGTATAGATGAACTCGAGAAGAGACTGGAGGCGTAACCATGCAGGATCTCGTGTTTACTCTCATCCTCTTTATATTTTCAGGTCTCATCGCCATCGGCCTATTGTTCAAGAAGAACATGTGGCCTCTCATCTGTGCGTACTGGATTACCAACTTCATTAAGTACGCTCTGACTCTTGTCTCTAATTTGTAAAGGAGGATGACGCATGATCGAAACTATTTGTAATATTCCTAATGCAGAAAACGAAAAGGAATATTTCGTAACGATTAGATCGACGGAAGAACCGGATATTGTAGAGCTTGTAACCTGGGATCTTAGGGGAACTACTGTACGGAACAAAGTACGAGCCTCGGATATTCGCGTAGCTGTTAATGCCGCCACTTATGCGAACGATGTAGTAAAGGAGGAGCTTTACTAATGCTCGAATACACTAAGTATATTTTCTCAGACCTCTCAACATTCCTCAAGTTTCTTATCGTGCTGTGGATGATCTGCCCCTGGCTGCATGTCAGGCGCAAGGTCCATATTTTCGGAAAGCAGTCGTCCAGGCAGCAAAAGCCGGTGCAGGATAACGACAAGATTAAGGCGACGCTATGAATAATATTCTAAATATGCCCGGAGTTAAAATTTGTCCGGCATGCGGTCAGCCAATTATCGCGGAAAGCAACGTGGAGGCATTGGCTAGACTGCAATATGAAATTGATTGTATAAAGATAAACATGATGAGCGTAATGTCGCTCGAAGACCTAAGAAAAGAGGTTGAAAAATTCAATGCCGGAGCAATCCGATTGTCCGAATCCGAAAGTAATACCATGCCCGAATTGCGGCAACACGCCTAAGTTGTTATCTGTAGGCGATGCCATATACGCTATTATATGCGAAAAGTGCGATAAAATTGTTTCGTGGAGATTTTCAAAAGAAGACGCTATTAAAGAATGGAATAAAGAAGTAAAGGAGGAAAAACCATGAACATCAGCACCAGAAAGTATATTCTCACCGGAAAGAACCCCATGCTCGGAAGCTGCCCTGCTAACGCAGAGATCTACAAGAACTTCATCGCGAATAAGATCGCGGATCTCCACAAGGGGGAAGAGGAAGCCTCGATGCTTCCTACCCCCGAACAGCTCAACGAAGAGGAAGACAAGATTCGCCAGCAGGGCTTTACGGTCTTCCTTCGCGACGGTGACAACCTTGTGATATCCGGTCATGTTGTCAAGGGATTCTTTAAGGCGGCGCTGACGACGCTCAAGGGCCAGCTGAACATCGGCTCCCCCAAATCCAAGATTGACGAGCTCCTGTTCGTCGGCGAGAATTATATTCCGCTTACGAGAAAAGACGGGACGCCCATCACGAAGCCTGACAGAATCTGCGAACGGTCTTTGAGGGCCGAAACCATGCAGGGGCCTCGGGTTAGCCTTGCCGCATCCGAAATGGTTGACGAGTGGCAGATTGAAGTGACCCTCACTCTGGTTGAAAACCAGGGGAGTGCGAAGTCTAAACCTCTTACTTGGGAAGCCGTCGAGGATTGCCTGAACTATGGTGCGCTCAAGGGCCTCGGACAGTGGAGAAATTCTGGGCTTGGGTCCTTTACGTTTGAACGCGTTGAGTGAAGGTATTGAGCTGCAACGTCTGGCATGGCAAGGTAAAGGTAAAGTTGGGTGTAGTTCAGTTACGGTGATGTTTAGTCTTGTGCTGCGCAGTTATGGTAGTGAATAGTTTGGTATCGTGGCGTTGAGGTAACGTGCTGTGCAATTAGGTAATGGTATTGCAATGCCATGCAGGGTAATTGTAAGGTATCGTAGTGTTTCGTTGAGGTACAGTATGGTGATGTAACGTAATGGTGTCGTCGTGCATTGTAGCGTAAAGGTATAGCATTGTCTGGTAAGGTTCAGTTGAGGTAATGCTGAGCAATGCGCAGTGACGTAGAGGCGATGTATTGTAATGCTGTGCTGAGTAATGGTAACGTGACGCAATGTAAAGTATCGTTGAGGTAACGTATGGTAGCGTAACGTAAATGTGAAGTGCGGTATGGCTCTGTAACGCGAAGTGTGGTTTTGCAGAGGTAAGGTGGGGCTTCGTCTCGTAGTGCGACGTAAAGGCGAAGTGGTGTGGAGTACCGTCTCGTCATGGTGATGTAGGGCGGGGTGAAGTATCGTACAGGTACGGTGCTGCTTAGCGTGGTCTTCGCAAAATTAACAGCCCCTATATTGGACGGACTGTCGCATTGGCATTCCGTCCTTTATTTTTTCTGCCGACACGAAAAGGAGGAATGTGAAATGGCAGATCGCAAAGAGCGTCGGTTCATCATTCGCGAACTGATGCGGAAGGCCGGGATCGAGAAGGTCAATGATCCCAAGCACTACGACAGCGTCAACCGCATGCATCGCAGCTTCTTCGCGATGCACTGGAAGCACTGGCCGGATCTCAAGACGGTGGATATTCTGCCCCACCACGAACCCCGTCACACTAAGCGCAATCTCAACGTGAAGAGAAAGGAGGTGATCGTTTAATGGAACTGAGTTTGATCAGGATCGTTAAATCGATCATCAGGGAAGGCTTTATGTACTTCAAGGTGCGTATGGCCTGTGACATGAGGCGGAAAGGATATTCTGTCTCGAGGATCGCCCACGAGTTGGGCGTCGCGGAATCGACGGCGAGGAGCTATCTCGCCAAGGGAGGAATGCTCCGTGGGTGCTAAACGAGTAATCGCTGGCTTCATGCACGCTGCGGCAAAGAACTCCCCTTATATTCTGACTGGCGTGTGCCTTGGCGGGAATCTTGCCGGCACGATCATGGCGGTCAAAGCTACGCCGAAAGCCATGCAGGATATTGCGCAGGCTGAGAAGGCCAAGGGGGAGAAGCTCACAAATGCCGAGATCGTCAAGGCCGCTGGTAAGAATTATATTCTCGCCGGATCGGTAATCCTGGTCTCAGACATCCTCGGCATACTTGGCATCCATCAGAGCGGGAGGCGTAATGCAGCGCTCACAGCGGCAGCAACGATGTCGCAGAATCTGGCCAGGGAGTATCAGGACAAGATCATCGAGAAACTTGGGCCGGAGGAAGAGCAAAAGATCCGCGATGAAATGAATCAGGAGAAGGTGCATAAAGCGCTTCTCGAGAATCCGCCTAAGCCGGACTGGGTTCCTCAGATCGGCACGGGCACGCAGCTGTTCTATTATATTCGTCACGGACAGTGGCTGCGGTCCGACGTGGAAACCATTCGCGGAAGAGTAAACGACTTCAACCAGATGCTGCTTGGAAGCTGGAACGGAGTATCCGAAGAGGAATTCGAGAACGAACTCGGGCTTCCGAATGACGGAACGTCCTCGCAGTTCGGATGGAACCCGAACCGTGCTCTCGTCGAGATTTACTTCGTGTTCCCTTCCGACTATAATGGCTATGTTTCTCCGTGGGGAGAAGGCGCTATCGGCATTGATTTCCGTGACGGACATGAACCGACATTCGGGTATGACACCGGCGGAGACGTTTACTGCGGTTGACTGGATATTTGGGAGGAGCGTGTGAAAGCCGAGCGGTATCATGCGCTCCTCGCAAAATTCGCAGACCCTGTAATGACGGAATAAGAGGAACTCAGAATTGAGAACCTCTTATATTTTCTCTCGACCAAAAACGAAAGGAGAATTCAAAATGGAAAAGAGAGAAGAAACGAAACAGGAACCCATCATGAAGAACCCTATGGTGCAGACGGGCATCAAGATCATCGGTTGCGCGGTGGTTATCGGAGGAGTCGCTTACCTGTCTCATAAGGCAGGCGTCAAGGCTGGCATCGAGTCGGCGGTAAGCACGGTTCGCCCCTGCGAGGAAGCGGTAGTGATCGCCCGTGACTGCCTCGCGCAGAATCCTGAAGTCGCACAGAACCTCTTTTACACGGTAGGCGAAAAGAAAGACCTGCTCGTGGATATTCTCAAGGGTCTGTCCAATAAGGCCCACATCTATCTCGAACGTCTCGGCGATGTGATCCCTGAAGGGGTCACGACTCACGAGATTCCCGGGCACGTCACTAGCTTTCAGTAAGGAGGGATATTTATGAAGCTTCCATTCCTTTCCGCTAAGGCAGAGCAGACAATCAATAAAGTAGTTGATATTGCCGGAGAGAAGCTCCAGAAAACCATGTCCAACGCGACGGAGGATAAGCTGCAAACTGCGGCCATCCTTCTTCCCATCGCTGCCACCGCATTCTTGATTTTCTCTGGAACCAAGAGCTCGAGCAAGCCCGACGTTCCGTACAAAGTAGTAATCAACAACTATTACTACTATGCTGGAAAGGGGCAGTGATTGTATGAACTTTTTAGGCATTGTCAAACTCGGCGCGAACATTGCGCTCGGTATTGGAAACCAGGCCATCATTGGCAGTCTGACGAAGCAGATGGTCGCCGACTGCCCGAACAAAATTGTACAGATCTGCTCGAGATTCGCGAGCACCAGTCTCGCGGCAGTGGCCACGGCGGCGTGCTCCAATAACGTGAACCAGACGATCGACCAGGTGGCTGCTCTCATCAACAACATGAAGGAGAGCGCCAAGAAGGAAGAAGAACCCGCTCCACAGGAGGCTTGATATTCTATGGATGACGAACATATGATGAAGAGTTCGCTGGATAAGGACTTTCCACCGAACAACCAGGCAAGCAAGAACGCCTTGCCGGCTACACCGCCTCCGCCAACGAATCCCGGATTTGCCCCGAAGAAAAAATCGGACAATCCTTTCCGGAAACTCGAGCGGATATTCTTCGATGGCGACATCGTGGAGGCTACGGTCTACACCGTGAAGAACACGCTTAGACCTGCGTTTATGAAGGCGTTTACCGATGTGCTCAGATCGTGGGGAGCCAGGTTCGCCTATGGACCGAACCAGAATCCTCCTCCGGACGTTATGTACGATCGCGCGTCGTACCGAGAGGACTTCACAAGATATTCTTCGGCACCGAAACCGAAAGAGATCGTGCGGTTCAGCAACGCGTTGCTGAAGTTTCCCACGCAAAACGATGCGTATGAGTTTGCGCATTGGGTAAAGCGGGATTTCGTAGCGCAGAACAAATACTTCACGGTCGCCGACGCTCTGGAGAGCAACAAGGGCGGCAAGAAGGAGTACGGATCCGAATGGAATGATAATTCCTACGGATGGGACAACGATACGCTGAAGACGATCGAAAAATACGTCACACAGTGCTCGGACGGGTACTGGTATATTTTGCTGCCGCAACCCATTAAGTTCAGGACCTAAAAGGAGGAAAACCATGGATACCGTAAACAAAGTCGCTGCCGCATGCATGATCACCATTGCCGCCGCGTATCTCTACGCCACGCACAAGGCAAACCAGATGCGCAAGGAAGTCGACAAGACCACCAAGATGTACGCCGAGCTTCTTGAGAAAGAGCTTGAGATCACGAACAAGCGCCTCGAGAAGTACATGGAAGCCGAATGAGTCGGATCGTCGCATGGATCGCTATCGCTGTGGTAGCGATCCTTTTATTTTTGGTTCCGACGGAGGACTAAAATGAGCAAAAAGCACGATAAAAATTATATTCCGACAGAAACTGTAAGAATGCGGAACAGCTTCTACAATCCACAATGCGAAAATTGCTTCCTGCGATTCCGCGAAGCAAAGCCGTATGAGTCCGGATGCATGGGGCTCACGTCGGTGCCGTTCGGAGAATGCAGCTTCCACAAGACGCCTGCCGAGCAGGAGCGTTCTTTGCTGGATGCCGCAAAACGCAACGGCGAGATCAATCTGCAAAAGCAGAAGCTACAGGATTTGAGGATATTTTAAATGAGCATCGAAGCCATGCGCGAAGACCTGCTGCGCGAATACCCGGGACAGCCGTGGCGAAACCGCGTCATGGCCATGCCGGACTATCAGGTCATGAAAGTCTATACGAGCATCCAGACTCGTAAAAAGTCAAAACCTAAGGCTCCCTTTGGCGAACAGATGTCTTTGTTCTCCGAAAAGGGCCGCCTTTTGTTTAAGTAGCCTTATATTTAAAAAGGAGGAATTGGTATGACTGAAATCTTTGTCGGGATCCTCGCTGGCGTTGGAGCGAGCGGCGTTGTGGGCATGGCCGCCGACGACATGTCCAGGAAGCAGTACAACAAGCTTGCGGATATTCACATCCTCAAGGAAAAGAACAATATCCAGGATTACGCCTCGGAAACAGAAATCGACACGCTCGCCAGGAGCAGGGAACTCGAAGAGCGCATTGAGGAGCTTGATATCGCGGAGAAGGAATCCTTTACCGAGATGGTCAAGGACTGGGAGACGAGCCATGGATATTCCGAATCGATGGCTTCTCTCGTGAGTCAGAAGCGCGACGCGATCAACAAGCTTCGGTCCGACCTTAATGTTGAGGAAAACCTTAACGAAGCGCTCGATAAAATGAACGCGGATATTCGTGCGTTCGACGAGGCTAACGGCATCTCGGACAAGATCGACGAGTGTGAGTCGATCATCGCCGACGCGAAAGACAAATACGACCATGAGAAGACCATGGTCAATTTGTTTGGCAACGGCGACAGCTCCGAGGCCATGAAGAAGGCCGCGAAGAAGATCCGGAACACGACTATCTCTGAGCAGGAGGCTAAGATCAACACGCTTAAGAATTCGCTCGAAGCGGAAAAGAGGCGGTTGAGGACTGAGTACGAGGCGAAGAAGTCGGAGATCAACTCCGCGTACAACAGCGCGAAGAATCGCCTGGCCGATCAGTACGATAAGGAGATCGCCAACTTGCAGGCGTCCAGAGCCAATGCGGTGAATGATATTCGTCGCGGCATTGTGGACGACCGTCCGCCCGAAGAAGTAGAGATGCGCAAGGAGTGCGACCGCCTGCTCGGGAAGTCCAAGGATATTTCTGACCGGATTGCCGACAAGGTCCGCGAAGAAGCAGCCAAGCTCGACAAGACTGAACTGATCGCGGGATATTTGAAGGACCACGGCTGGTCGAAGCCCAAGGTGATCGCCGTAGCGTCGCTTCCCCTGATCCCGTTTGGGTATGCGGGCTATAAGTACGTCAAGGGCGTCATAGCCGTAGTGTCCAAGATGTAAGGAGGGATGATATTTGAAGCTGGTCGGCCAATCGTTTGAGATCCTGGCTCCGAAACGCGGACTCGGTCAAAGGTATGCGGTATACTCGGCGATCGTCGAGAGCGCCAGGGTAAGCTACCATGGAGACAAGATGATTGATATTCCAAATCAGTCGTCTCCGGAAGCGACTCTGAAACGGTACGGCAACTTCATTAGGAACCGGATCCGCGAAGGCCATGAGTCAGTTTTCGAACATGCCTACATGCGCATCCAGTTCACGACCAACCGTGCCGTGGCGAATGAACTGACGAGGCACAGGGTTATGGCCTGGACGCAGGAGAGCACAAGATATTGCAACTACTCCCTTGAGGGCTTTGGATCGGAGGTGCAATTTGTATATTCGCCCTATTTTTCCGTTGGTACGGCTGGTTTCGACTCATTCGTGCAAGCTTGTGAGAAAGCGGAAAAGGAATACTTCGCGCTCCTCAACATCGGATATTCTGCTCAGCAAGCGCGTGATGTGCTCCCGCTTGCGACAAAGACGACGCTTGTGGGGACTGCAAACCTCAGGGAATGGCGGCATCTCTTTGCTTTACGTGCAGCAGAAACGACTGGTCCCGTCCACCCAATGATGAAACAGCTCATGGTTCCGTGCCTCGCCGAAGCGAAGAAACTGTTGCCGGATATTTTCTTCGATATTGGAAACAACGATGAGACGACTGGGTCAGAAGACAGTTGACCGATTCTACGAGACCTTCCCATTTTGGGCTCCGCGTATTTCAAAGTGGGAATACGCGGGGTTCCATAAGGTAAGGATATTTCTCACAGACGGTAACGAATTTCTTTTTTCTCGGCGCGGGAGGGACATCCGGCTGATCTCTCTCAACCACAATGGAATGCTGGTATATGATTCCAAAAGCGACATGAGGAAAGGGGTTTGATATTTTGAGCGTACCAGTGGTGTTGCAGCCTATGACGAAGGCGATTGGCGCGGCTTCGCTCAGGCTCGAAAAACACGCGCCAAAGATATTGATGGGGCTTGGCATCGTCGGGTACGGAGCCACGGTAATCGACGGATGCCGATCGTCCATGATGGTTCCGAGCGTGCTGGATATTTACGAGAAGGAGCACAAGGGCGACAAGGCGTGGCTGTACAGGAAACTGGCAGCCATGTATGGCCGCACAGTGGCTTTATTTGTGCTTTCTACGCTCTGCGTGGCCAAGGGGTACGGAATCATTAACGAGAGATATTTGGGCGCTGTAGAGGACGCTATGGGCCTTAGAGAGGGCTTTATGATGTACCGTCAGGCAGTGCGCAAAGATCTCGGAGAAGCGAAGGACCTCGAGTACATGTACGGTGTCTCCGAGAAGAAGGATATTGAGGAGAAAGAGGACGGTACGATTGAGGTCCAGAATACTGGAGAGTACAGGAAGCTCGGTTCTGCGGGAGCTGCGTACTCGATCTACTCGAGGATATTTGACGAGTCGAATCCGAACTGGACGAAAGATCCGCAGCAGAATCTCGTATTCCTTAAAGCCCAGCAGCAGTATGCGAATAACATGCTGCAAGTTCAGGGATATTTATTCCTGAGCGATGTGTACAAAGCTCTCGGGTTTGACGAGACAAAAGCCAGTCGGATTGTCGGATGGACCATCGAGAGAGGTCATGACAATTATATTGACTTCGGTATGTACAGCTTGTTGAACAGTAGGACAAATGAGTTCATCAATGGGTATGAACGGTCGGTAGTCCTCGACTTCAATGTCGATGGCGTGATATATGACAAAATTTAAGGAGGAATGAGTATGGATCCTAAGTCTTTCGGTATTGGTTTTGGTGCGGGCGCTGGTGTTGTCGGAGCGATTTTCGGCGTGATCCACCTTGTGAAGAAGCGCAAGGAGAAGAAGGAAGCGGACCCGGGCGATGTTGTGAACTGGCCCGATCCGCCTGCGCCTCCGGAGCAGATGCCCGAGGAGAAGAGCGAGGAGAAAGAAGGCGGAGAGGAGGAAGACGAGGTGCCTGATGAACACGAACTATTTAGGGGGCTATCTGCCCCCTATGTTCCGCCGCCTCCTGCCGAGCGGTCCATGGCCGACAGTGATATTTTCGAGATCACTGAGGATGACTTCTTTCTGGCCCAGGGGGCGAGGAAGAGGTTCTTCACGTACTACTCCGGCGACGGTGTGATGACGGACGAGGGGGACGAGATCATCGACGACCCGATTGTATATTTGGGCGATTCGATCTACAAATACTTTGCGGACGGTGGGAAGAACACCATCAACCTTCGTAACAACAACATTGGATGCGTCATCCAGGTCGGCGCGGTTCCCGAGTTATATTCTTCCAGTCACGGAGGTGTTGCGGATTGATGTCGGAATCTACGGTTCGGCAGGCGTATGAAGACTTCCTCACGGGGTACGCAGGTCTTCACAGCCGATATGGAAAGAGATATTACATGCTTTCCGCCGTTCTCGCTAAGGTTCCGTTCGTTTCCGTGTTCGCCAACGACGAAAACCGGGCGGAGGATGGGAAACGCCTTCGCCTATTTTTCGCCAAACAATATAGAACAGAGGAGGAGGGACGGGTGCTGGATATTTTGTCCGGCACCTGCTCCCTTCTTGAGATGATGATCGGACTGGCGCAGAGACTGGATGGCATGGCGTATGGAGTAGGGGACAGAGTCGAAACAACGCATTGGTTTTTTGTCCTGCTGGATAATTTGGGATGGACGGCTTTCGACGATGACGCGATGATCGAGGAAGCTGCTCGCGAGGAGCTGAAGATTCGCATTGATATTCTTCTTGAAAGGCTGTATCACCCGGATGGAAGCGGAGGGTTCTTCCCTCTGAAATCTCCTCAGAAGGACCAAAGGAAGGTAGAAATTTGGTATCAGGCGAACGCATGGATGATCGAAAACGCGCATTTGCATGTTGATAAATTGTGACGAAAATGTGAACAGTTCACAATTTTGCCATAATTCAAACGGCAAAAACGCGATTTTTGTGACAGTGTGACACCTCTGTGACAGTTTTTTTTCAAAAGTGTCACAGCATTTTTCCTATATATTGTTAGAAAATTTGGGCGTTTGTGACGATGTTACACTTTTTTATGCTAACTATTTATGAAAAAGTATATATTTCTATAAGTAGTTGAAAGTATATACAAAACTGTCACACGTCACAAAACTGTCACAGAACGCAAGAAAGGAGGAAATGGAATGTGGATTTCTACAAAATTGTCACGACAGAGAACAGAAAAGGGAAGCTCGAAACTTACGCGGATTTCAACACAAACGACGTAAAGGATATTTTGTTCAGAGGTCACGCATTCTATGCCGTATGGGACGAAGAGAGCAAACTGTGGAACAAAAAGGATACCAGAGTTGTGCAGCTTGTCGACCGTGATATTTGGAAAGCGGTAGACGAACTAAAGGAAAAGGGAATCGCTTCCACCCCGAAGCTCATGTCGTCTTTTCGCTCTCAAAGCTGGAAAGATTTTCTGGCGTACTCAAAGTCTATGAGCGACAATCTCCCAAAGGTGCAGCTCGATTCAAAAATTATATTCGAGAATCAGGAGACCAAGAAGACGGACTATGCTTCCCACAAGCTTTCGTATTCACTGGTCGATGGAGATTGTCCGGCATGGGAAGAACTGATCTCTACATTATATTCTCCAAAAGAACGCGAGAAGCTCGAATGGGCCATTGGTTCGATCGTGACAGGAGAAAGCCGCAAGATCCAAAAGTTCATCGTTCTGTACGGAAGCCCCGGAAGTGGCAAGGGTACCATCATTGATATTGTCCAGAGGCTGTTTGACGGGTACTGCACGACGTTTAACGCTAAGGCTCTCGCCTCTAGCAACAACGCCTTCGCAACAGAGATGTTTCGCGGGAATCCGCTTGTGGCATTGCAGACGGATGGTGACTTGTCGCGCATCGAGGACAATACGATCCTCAACACAATCGTGAGCCATGAACCGATCACGATCAACGAGAAGTTCAAGCAGGCGTATACCTCGAGATGCAATGCGTTTCTGTTTATGGCGTCTAATAAGCCCGTTAAGATCACAGACGCGAAGAGTGGACTGATCAGGCGTTTGATCGATGTGACCCCTGCGAATGACGGAGTGGTTCCTCCGATTCGTCCGGACAGATATTTGGAGCTGATGAACCAGGTCAACTTCGAACTCGGAGCGATCGCGAGCCATTGCAAAAAGGTGTTCGAGAAACTCGGGGCGAGCTACTACAGCGGGTACCGTCCGATCAGCATGCAGTACAAGACGGATATTTTCTTCAACTTCGTCGACTACAAGTATGACGCGTTCATGGAGCAGGACGGGACGACAGCCTATGCGGCTTACGCGATGTGGAAGGACTACTGCGAGAAGTTCTCGATCGACCCGAAGATCTATCCGATCATGAAGTTCCGCGAGGAGTTGAAGAATTACTTTGAAAGCTTTAAGGATGTGGCGCGTGCACCGGACGGCAGGCAGATTCGAAGTTACTATTCCGGTTTTACCAAGTCTCGCTTTGAGCGAACCGAGATCGAGCCACCTAAGAAGGATATTTCGAAGAATAAACTCGAACTGGCTTCGACGGACAGCTTGCTCGACAAGCTTCTGGCAGACTGCAAGGCGCAATACGCGACGGAGAATGATATTCCGGAGAAGAAGTGGGTTAACGTCCGTACCTGCCTACGCGATCTGGACACAACTCGGACGCATTATGTTAAACCACCAGAGAATCATATTGTCATCGACTTTGATCTTACCGATGAAACCGGTCAGAAGAGTAAGGAGAAGAATCTAGAAGCGGCGGCCAGATGGCCTCCCACTTACGCGGAGTTCAGCAAAGGAGGGAACGGGGTGCATCTCCATTATATTTACGATGGGGATGTATCGGAGCTCGCGAGGATCTACGAGCCAGGCATAGAGGTCAAGATATTTACAGGGAACAGCAGTCTGAGAAGGCGGCTGTCTTTTTGTAATACTTATGCCGTGGCACACATCTCAAGCGGGCTCCCGAAAAAGGAGGCCAAAGTGATCAACAAAGATATTGTGATTACGGAGAACGGGATACGGAACATGATAGTCGACTGCCTCCAGAAGAAGCACCATGGGGCCACGAAGCCGGAGGTCGACTTCATCAAAAAGATATTAGATGACGCTTATGCTAGCGGGATTCACTATGACGTCACGTCGATGCGGCCGGCGATTACCGCATTCGCCAACAACTCGACCCATAAGGCGAACGAGTGCCTGAAAACGGTTCTCCAGATGAAGTGGAGGTCGGAGGATATTTCGGAAGAAGAGCCTTCCATTCGAATCAAAGGGACCGTTGTTACCGAATCCGGATTTATATTCTTTGACTGCGAAGTGTTCATCAATTTGTTCATCGTCTGCTGGAAGATAGAAGGCCCGGGCCGGTCGGTAGTCAAGATGATCAATCCGAAGCCAAAGGATTTGGAGTGGCTGCTTGGTCAAAAGATAATTGGCTTTAACTGTCGGCGATACGATAACCACATTCTTTACGCAAGGTACATTGGATATTCTCTCGAAGAGCTGTTCCAGCTCAGCCAGCGGATCATTGCTGGAAGCAAGAACGCTATGTTCGGAGAAGCGTACAACATCAGTTATACGGATATTTACGATTTCTCGAGCAAGAAGCAGTCTCTGAAGAAGTGGGAGATCGAGATCGCAAAGCTGGCGGCCAAGGATCCGGTGAAGTATTCGTATGGAATCGGTCTTCGGCACCAGGAGCTCGGACTCAAATGGGACGAACCGGTTCCGAAAGAAAAATGGGGACTCGTGGCTGATTACTGTTGCAATGACGTGCTTGCCACAGAGGCCGCATGGCTCCATCTGAAGGCGGACTGGACGGCCAGAGAGATATTGGCTTCCCTTTCCGGACTGACGGTAAACGACACGACTAACCAGCACACTACAGCAATTATATTCCGTGGGAACAAAAAGCCGCAGGCGTCGTTCAACTACAGGAACATGGGCGACTCTTCTCAGATCGTAAAGCGCATTGACGAGTTCTCTTGCTTCAATGCGGAAGGCAAACCGATCTTTCCTGGATATTCTTATGAGCAGGAGGTTCGTACCGATGAGAAAACGGGGAAAAAGACGTATCGATGGGTCAGCCTTTATCGCGGGGAAGAAGTCGGGGAAGGCGGATACGTATACGCTGAGCCGGGCGTCTATCGAAACGTTGCACTGCTGGATATTGCGTCAATGCATCCGTCAAGTATCGTCGCGGAGAACCTGTTCGGAGACGAGTACACAGGAAGGTTCAAAGATATTCTCAATGCAAGAATTCTTATCAAGCACGGGGACTTCGATGGAGCGTCTAAGATATTGGATGGAAAGCTCGCTCCGTTCCTCAGCGATCCGGCACAGGCAAAAGCTCTGTCCGGAGCCTTGAAGATCGCTATCAACAGCGTGTATGGGCTCACAAGTGCGAAGTTCGACAATCCGTTCCGTGATATTCGGAATATCGACAACATCGTGGCGAAGCGAGGAGCGTTGTTCATGGTGAATCTTAAGCACGAAGTGCAGGAGCGCGGATTCACAGTTGCCCATATCAAGACGGACTCGATCAAGATCCCGGATGCTACTCCTGAGATCATACAGTTCGTCATGGATTACGGCAAGCTCTATGGATATTCTTTCGAGCATGAAGATACCTACGAGCGAATGTGCTTGGTAAACGATGCCGTGTACATTGCGAAGTACAAAGAACCGCATAAGGACAAGGATTCCGGGCGTGATATTTGGTGGACTGCAACTGGCGCTCAGTTCCAGCAGCCCTATGTCTTCAAGACGCTGTTCTCTAAGGAGCCGCTCGAGTTCGATGATTTTTGCGAAACGAAGAGCGTGACAAGTTCCCTATATCTGGATTTCAACGAGTCTCTTCCCGAAGGAGAGCACAATTATATTTTCATCGGAAAGGCCGGACAGTTCACTCCCGTGAAACCAGGATGCGGAGGTGGAGAGCTTGTACGGGAGAAGGACGGAAAGTATTACAGTGCGACCGGAGCGAAGGGATATCGCTGGATTGAGTCCGAGGTTCTTCGCGGAACAGCGAAGGAACAGGACGTGGATCGCAGTTACTATGACCGGTTGGTCGACGAAGCCGTGAAGGATATTTCGGAGTTCGAGGACTTCGAAGCCTTTACGGCTTAATTGAAAGGAGGAATGTTTATGGAAATCGCGCCGGGTCTTACAGCGACAAGCTTTAGCGAGCGTGTCACAAGGGCTTATATTCTTGAAAGAGCAAACGAGTGTGTGAATGGCGATCGGGAGGGCGATTACGGCTCTCCCGAAAATTCTTTCCAGACAATCTCGAATCTTTGGAGTGACTATCTGGCGGCCGTGCTCGGCAAGCAGGATATTCTTCTCCAGCCCAAAGACGTGGCAGCCATGCTGGCGCTTCTCAAGATCGCCAGAATTTCTACCGGGCACAAGAAAGACGACAACTGGATCGACCTCGCGGGCTACGCGGCCTGCGGAGGTGAACTCCAGGCAAACGAATGACATTCTTTGCATCTGAGGGCAGAACATGCCCTCTATTTTTTGTTTAAAGAAAGTGAGGAATAAAACTATGATGGCAAGAAATACCCGCAATGTTGCGATTGAAGACAAAGATATTCGCGCGATCATCTTCCGTAATTTCTCCGGACAGCCGGACGCCTTCAATCCGAAAGGCGCGATGGGAAACTTCACGATTGTTCTCGAGAACGAAAAAGCGCAGGAGCTTGCGGATAAGGGCCTGAACGTTGTGTACAAGGAAAACCGCGACGGAGACCAGGAAGCTCGTCTGAAGATATTTGTCCGGTTTGAGCATGTTCCGCCGAAGGTTTACCAGATCACCGGCAAGAACAGCGTGGAACTCGATGCCGATACGATCCGGTGCCTGGACACCGCAGAGATCGCGAAAGCAGATTTGATCGTCAGCCCGTATCATTACGAGTTCAACGGTCGGGAAGGGGTAAAGGCTTACCTGTCCAAGGGATATTTCACGATCGAGGAGGATCAGTTCGCCAAACGCTATTTTGGCGGCGGTGAAAAGATGGATGATATTCCCTGGATGCCGTGAATCTGTACGAGCACCAGGAGCAGGCGATCAAACAGCTTGACTCCGGGAAGATATTGTGCGGCGGGGTAGGAAGCGGAAAGAGCCTCACCGCACTTGTCTATTATATTCGCAAAGAGAAGGCGCGGTCCAAAGGTCTGGCAATCATCACGACTGCCAGAAAGAGGGACACACAGGAATGGGAGGCCGAAATGAGAAAAGTCGGTCTCCATTACGACTCTGTAATCATCGACAGCTGGAACAACATTGGAAAGTACAAAGATATTTCTGGAGCGTTCTTCATCTTTGATGAGCAAAGAGTAGTTGGGAGCGGAACATGGGTAAAATCGTTTTTGAAGATTGCCAAGGCGAATCGATGGATATTGCTCTCGGCCACCCCTGGCGACACTTGGTCGGACTATATTCCGGTGTTCCTGGCGAATGGGTTCTTCAGGAATCGAACGGATTTCTTAAGGAATCATGCCGTATTCTCAAGGTTCGCAAAGTACCCGAAGATCGACCGATATTTTGGTACAAAGAAGCTGGAGAGACTCAGGGATTCAATCCTTGTCGACATGATATTCAAAAGGGAGACGATCCCACATCATCGAAAGATTGAAGTCTGTTACGATCGGGAACTCTATAAGAGCGTGATGCGAAACCGCTGGGATCCTTACGAGAACGAGCCGATCATAGAAGCTGGAGAGCTCTGTTATATTCTCAGGAAGGTTGTGAATTCGGATGAGTCCAGACTGTATAACATCGTGGCCATCCTTAGGGAGAGACACCGGGCAATTATATTCTATAACTTCGACTATGAGCTCGACATACTCCACCGACTATCCGAAGATGGATATTCGGTTGCAGAGTGGAACGGCCACAAGCATGAACCAATCCCGAGAACCGAGCAATGGGCGTACCTTGTTCAGTATACGGCGGGAGCCGAAGGATGGAACTGTACGGAAACCGACACGATGATATTCTATTCGGCAAGCTACAGTTACAAGCAGATGGTTCAGGCCGCAGGTCGGATCGACCGGATGAACACGCCGTATACCGATTTATATTTCTACCATCTGAGAAGTACGGCCTCGATTGACCTGGCGATCGAGAAAGCTCTGTCGATGAAGAAGAACTTCAACGAACGGATATTTGTTAACAAATCGTAACACTTTTTCGCACGAATCACACGGACTATTATGGAATAGAAGGAATGTGTCCGTAAAAAGACGCATTCCTTGCTTTTTTTCTGGCCATAAGTTGTTGCTTATGGTTTACATAAGTTTTGTCTTATGCTATAAGATATTAGTTATGGAGTCCATAAGTATCAGATTATGGCCAAGGAGGTCGTATGAAGGAAAGCCGGTTTCAGTCGAAGCTGATCAAAGAGCTTAAGGATCGCTTTCCGGGATGTGTCGTTCTCAAGAACGACCCGAATTATATTCAGGGTTTTCCGGATCTTACCGTGCTTTACGGAAAGAACTGGGCATGCCTCGAGGTCAAGCGGAACAAGAAAGCGAAGCGCCAGCCGAATCAGGATTTTTACGTCAAGTACCTCGATAAGATGGGCTTCGCTCGTTTCATCAGTCCGGAGAATAAGGAGGATATTCTGAATGATCTTCAATTGGCATGGGAACCTGGAAGGAAAGCATGCGTTTCTGAGTGCCAGTAAGTACCATTGGACAAATTACGACGAAGAGAAATTGATATCCGTATACCGAAACCTTCTCGCTGTTCAAAGAGGAACCGAACTTCACGATTTCGCGAGCAAAGCCATTCGTCTTCACATTCGGCTGCCAAAGACGCAGTCTACGCTGAATAATTATGTGAACGATGCACTGGGATTCCGCATGACGCCGGAAGTCCCTTTATATTTTTCCGACAATTGTTTCGGAACCTGTGATGCGATTTCGTTCAATGAGAAGCAAAAGATATTGCGGATTCATGATCTCAAGACGGGTGACGCCCCGGCAAACATGCAGCAGCTCAGAATCTATGCTGCGCTGTTCTGTCACGAGTACAAGACGGACCCGAGGACGATCAAGATCATCCTCAGGATTTACCAGAGCAATGATATTCTCGAAGAGGAAGCCGATCCCGAGGAAATCGGAAGAATCATGGCACAGATTGTTCACTTTGATTCCATCGTAGAGAGGCTTAAGGCAGAGGAGGCGTTCTGATGGAGCAAGATATTTTGAGCCAGGAACGCCTTGACTACTTGGCGATGATCCTGGAAGAGGCAAGTGATGCCTGGCATTACGGTACGCCCCGCCATTCGGGAAGATATCCTTGGGGTAGCGGAGAGAATCCGTATCAGCACGATCTTAACTTTGTCGCCAGGGTTAGAAAGCTTTCGAAAGATGGCATGAGCCAGAAAGATATTGCCAAATCGATGGGGATGTCCACAACTCAGCTTCGCGCCAAGATCACAATCGCGAATGATGATATTCGCAAGTATGAGATGACGCAGGCCCGAAAGCTGAAAGACAAAGGATATTCTAATACAGCGATCGGGAAAGCGATCGGCAGACCGGAGTCAACTGTCAGAAACTATTTGAACCCCTTAAAACAGGAAAGAGCGGAGAAAACGCAGGCGATCAGCAATCTCTTACAGAGTCAGGTCGATAAAGGAGTGTACGTTGATATTGGCCATGGCGTTGAGCAATGGCTTGGTGTCAGCGATACAAAGCTCAAAGCCAGTGTCGAAGTTCTTCGAGAGAAGGGCTACGAATACTATACGGTTCCGGTCGAACAGCTTGGAACGGGGCATGACACAACTCTCAAGGTTCTTTGCCCTCCCGGCACGAAGTGGAAGGATGTCAAGAACAACCTTGATAATGTGAAAGCGCCCAAGATATTTTACGACCGGGACGCCGACAAGCCCAGAGAGATTAAACCGCCGGTCTCTGTGGATTCCAGTCGGATTCAGGTAAAGTATAACGAAGAAGGCGGTATAGACCGCGATGGCGTTATCGAACTCAGGCGTGGCGTGGATGATATTTCCCTTGGGAAAGCCAATTACGCGCAGGTTCGTATCGCGGTCGATGGGACTTACTATGCGAAAGGCATGGCGATGTATGCCGATGATCTTCCGCCCGGAATAGATATTCGGATCAATTCGAATAAGCATATGGGGACGCCTCTGAAAGGCGAAGGCGATCTCAGTGTGCTTAAAAAAATGAAGACGATCGTGGATAAAGACGGGAACAAGGTTATCAACGAGGAAAATCCGTTCGGCGCTTCCATCAAGAAAGATGACGAGATGATTAAGTGCCAAAGATATTACAAAGATGCCAATGGCGTGGAGCATCAGTCGGCGCTTAATATCGTCAATGAAGAGGGAAACTGGCGTGAATGGAGTAAAACGATTGCCAGTCAGGTGCTGTCCAAGCAGCCACCGGCCCTTGCAAAGAAGCAGCTGCAAATGGACATGGATATTCGCAAGGAGGAATTCGCGGAGATCCAGAGTCTTACCAATCCTGTCGTAAAGAAGATGCTTCTCGAGAAGTTTGCAGATCAGTGCGACAGTGCGGCCGTTGATTTGAAAGCTGCCGGTCTTCCTGGGCAGGCAAGTCATGTCATTCTTCCGATCCCTGGAATGAAGGAAAACGAGATATTTGCCCCCAACTATTCGGATGGCGACACTGTAATCTTAATAAGATATCCTCATGGCGGAAAGTTTGAGATCCCGACTCTTACGGTTAACAATAAAAACAAGGAAGCGAGAAGACTTATCGGTCCGAATGCTCCCGATGCAGTTGGAATTCATCCCGCTGCTGCGGCCAGGCTGTCGGGTGCAGATTTTGATGGAGATACAGTCCTCGTTATTCCGAACCGTAGCGGAGCGATCAAGACAAGCCCGGCTCTCGCCGGCCTAAAAGATTTTTCAACAACCGAAAGGTATGGCGGAAAACCAATAGGTAAGGATAAAGATGGCAAAGATATTTATCCTTATCCTCTTATGGCTGAGGAAAACAAAGGCAAGCACATGGGCAGCGTAACCAATCTGATTACAGACATGACGATTAAGGGCGCTACGGATGATGAGCTTGCCAGAGCGGTGCGCCATTCGATGGTGGTTATTGATGCGCCTAAGCATTGCCTTGATTATCAGAGAAGTTATGAGGAAAATGGTATTGCTCAGCTGAAAGAGAAGTATCAGGGCGGTAAAAATCGTGGCGCATCTACATTGATATCCAGAGCGAGTGCTGAAGACAGGCAGCCGATGAGAACCAGGGAATATAATACTCACAATATGACGGCTGAGCAGCTGGCTGCTTATCGTGAAGGCGAAAAGATATTTAAGATAACCCCCAAAACATATACGAAAAAAGATAAAAAGACTGGCGAATGGGTCACAAAGGATCGTCAAATTAAGTCCACCAAGATGTATGAGGAGCTCGCCAAGATAGGCGGAGATGCGCATAAGCTCTCTTCTGGAACAAAGATAGAAGAGATATATGCGGATCATGCCAACGGGCTCAAAGCACTTGGAAATCAGGCAAGAAAAGCCGTTTTCTCAATAAAGGATGATATTTACAATCCGACGGCAGCAGAGAAATACAAAGAAGAGGTAGCCTCCCTCAAATCTGCACTGAATTTGGCGAAGCGAAATGCTCCTATGGAGCGCCAGGCACAGATCCTGGCAAAAGATATTTTCAAGGGCCGGCTCTTGGCCAACCCTGACATGGACAAAGAGACGATCAGAAAAGAAAAAGGTCGTGCTCTGCAAACAGCAAGAGCTCGTGTTGGTGCGAAAAAAGATCAAATCGACATCACACCAAAGCAATGGGAAGCGATCCAAGCCGGTGCCATTAGAAAAACCGCACTTCAGGACATTCTTGAGAATGCGGATTTACAGAAAGTCAAACAATATGCTATGCCCAGAAACAGACCTTTGATGTCGACTGGCAAGATAGCAAAAGCAAGAGCACTTCAAAGTCGTGGCTATACGAATCAACAGATTGCTGAGATGCTTGGTGTTTCTACTGGAACATTGTACAATGCTCTCAATCAGTAACAAAGAAGAACGTTTGCGTCGAAAAAGTCGCATTCGTTCTTCTTTTTGTCCAGTTTTAGAGGATTACTTATGGAAACGAACGCTAAAACGATGATCACAACGCGTGACAATCCGTTTCATCCAATTAAAGACTTTGATTCCTGGTACAATTGGGATGAAGCGCATGGTTATCACACATGTCAGCTTATTGATTCGTTCGCTCATACGCATGATTCAATGTCTGAGAATGAAATGACAAATGAATTGAATCGAGCTTACGATGAGATCTGCAATCTTTTGTACTTAGTTTACAAGAAAGTCACAGACAAAGATGAAATCAAACCAGAAAAAATTGAGATTCCAAATGAATAGGCTTGGCACCATGACTTATGTCCTCTGTATGCCATCTCCATCTAATCCGAAATGAATTGACAGGGGGAGGGGGTCTCTGAAAATGCACCCCCTCCCTGAATAGATCG
>ERZ809477.1-NODE-1-length-80895-cov-10.611764_pt1 | contig 80895 bp, 55 predicted proteins | sample MGYA00521238_ERZ809477 | MGnify/ENA primary metagenome ERZ809477 (study PRJEB31581, sample SAMEA3312793) | metagenome | study: EMG produced TPA metagenomics assembly of the PRJEB8939 data set (Metagenomic analyses of Rumen microbiomes reveals... | reverse complement strand
CCACCGAGATCTGCACTCTTTCCCTACACGACGCTCTTCCGATCTCGATCTGATTAACTCGATGATGAAAATGAAGGCTGGCCTTATCTTCAAGGGCAAGGGCAGCGATGGTCAGTATACGGGCAAATACTATTTCAACGGTATTTGCGACAGTGCGATGATTCATGTTGTCGCAACTGAAAACGACATTGCTTTTGATGAACCTCGTCTGCAGATTTCGTCACTTCCAGACTTCATCAAGTATGCTGAGGCGACTGGCTTCCCGAAGTGTGAAATCAAGGTCGCCCGTGAACGAACAATTCGTGGTCTTGAATACGATAACATTATCTTTACTGGAAAGGAAAAGGATGCTCGTATCGGTGTTGCTGACGACTCTGTGTATGCGGACAAGAAATACATGAAGATTTTTAACGAGCAGTTGGCTCTGGTCGCCCGTCTTGGTTTCAACGAGGACATTCTTCATAACATCGTCAAGGACATCAAGCTGATTTCAACCTGTAAGGCTCTTTCCTTTACGGTTAGTCCAGAACTGGAATGCCGAATCATCATCAAGGGTAGCGGAACGCAGCAAATTACGAGAAAGATTGATGAGCATTGCTTCTTCGTGGAAGATGATGCCCAGTGCCTTGATGCTTTCGCTAATGGAAAGCAGAGATTGTTCCCGTCTGGTTCTCTCCGTTTTATGGACACCATTGGTGGCGATGTTAACATCGAGCTTCGCCGCTTTAAGAACTCAGCAAATGACCTTATGACAATGAAGGGTTATATCGTCAAACCAGGCGCCCTTCTTGACCCAACAAGTAAGGAAAAGGACGCTCCGAGAAGTGAGATTAACGTCGTTGTGGCAACGTCCGAATTTAGCGTGAAAATTGTTTCTAACGTGGACTACTTTGCATAATGGCTGATTTTCGTGACATTCCTAATTCTGATATGGAAGCCGCAGTACATGAGGCGTTCGACGAGTATTCTCTTGTCGAAGTGTTGAATGGATTTAACTTTGTATGCCCGTATTGCGGACAGATGCCTAACAACTCGTTTACTAAACCCGAGCGAAAGGCGTATGTGTACAAAGACACTTGGAACTTTGTATGTTACAAGTGCAGACCTGCACATCATGTTATGTGGGAGTTTCAGGAATCGCATCCTACGATTTTTAACCGCCTGCTGTTCATGCTGTACGGGAATGGTAAGAAGGGCCCACAGAAAAAGATTGAACGCAAATATGTCGAAGGGGCATATCCGTTTAAGGATGGCGAGCTGGTTTCACTCGAAGAAGAAAATGACCCTGATGTTCAGACGGCTATTGATTTTTGCAAGAAACGTCAGATAAGGGAAAAGGTCTACAAGCAGTGGTTTGTATGCAAGAAGGATAAGCGCTTCTTGGATACGAACCCTGATGGAACATTGAAGTTGAATGAGTACGGTCTTCCTACTGGAAACGAGTACGGAAACCGTCTGATTATCCCTTACTACCGTTTTGGTGGCTCATGGGTTCAGTTCGATGCCCGAGATTTGACCAATAAATCGAAGATGCGCTATCGGAACTATGCGGGTGCGAAGCGTGAGTTGTACAATGGCGATTTTCTCCATTTCAACAAGCCGTTCTTTATGCTTGAAGGAGCAATCGACTCGACCTTTATCAAGAACTCTGTTGCTGTCGGTGGGTTGAAACATTTCAAGAGCTTTGTCGAAGCAGACCCTAATTTCAAGGAATACAAGGAAAACGGGGTAATCATATTCGATGCTGACACAGCTGGTATCGACGACCTTCGTAGTGTTATGAATATGGGGTTCAAATGGTTCGACTGGTCGAAATTCCGTAATGACAACCCGAACTCTATCGACTACGGTGGCAAGGTCAAGGACATCAACGAAGCTGTTCTAAACTGCTCCGAATTCAAGATGACACCAGACGGCTATGTAGACCCTGAATTTATCATGGCCCATACATACAGTGCCGAAGCTGGAATCATGATGTTGAATATGAAGTACGGTGCGCCTAGGAAGCGTTAAGCTTGTCGTTGTGGTCCTTGGCGTAAGCGTTGTCCCAGTTGCTGTCGTCAGTAAGGTTGGTGTTATCCAGACCAACTTCGATTGTCGGCAGTAGTTGAGTCAAGTCCATGTTCTCTGAATCGAACATCGAAAGTTTCGTATCTTTCTGGCTGATTTCCAAGTGGATGCACGGGTCAACTTCTTTCGGTCCAAATCCCTGCGGAGCGTAATAATCCATCAACAGAGTCTGATAGGAATTATCCTGTTTTCCGTTCGGCGTGTTCTTGTACGGTTCGGAAGACATGTAGCAGATGGAAGAGAACTTCTTCATCTGGGCTTCCGTAACTTTCGGGAACTTTGCATAGCAGACGCTGGTTGCAATATCGACACATTGAGAAACTTCTGGGTCCTTCGTATGGTTAGATACTGGCGTATCATAACCGAACGACTTGCACTTAGCTATCATTGCGTTCAATGCCGCCTTAGCACCTGCTGAATTAGGTGGGAACGGCTCCTTGGCATATTTCTGTACATAGACAGGCTTACCGAATCTGTCTGTAACGATAGAACCGTCCTTTGCAATCTTGGGTTCGAGACCGTCATCACCTTTCCCGTAGAACTTGTACCAAATTCGTGCGTACTCGTCGTTGACAGCACGTCCCCTTGAACCGTAGGCAACAGTAGGCTGACCAGTTTTCTGCATGCTGTTGAACATGATTGTTGCCTGCTTCTCTGGGCTTCTGTAAAGCGATGTCACCATGACATATTTCACACCAGCCAAACGAGCAAGGTAAGTAATCACGTTCTTTGTTCGTGTGGACATTTCGCCTTCTGTCGCTTTGTTGTCAATCGTTACGTCGGTTGCTGGCGGCAAAGTGGATGCGACATTCTCGTGTACAAGAATCCTTGCATTGAAGAGTCCTTTCAGATTTCTGGAAATCATGTTGACACGCTTGCAGCGGGTGTCGATACGGGAAAGGTCTGTGCCGTATTCAGGGGCACGGAACCCGACGTATTTATAGATTAGGTTTGCCTCGTCGCAACGACGCTTTCTCATATCCATGTCAAGGGACTCTGGGTTCGTACCGTAAGTCAGTCGGGAAAGAATGTCTGCGATGTAGGTGAAATACTGGTTGGCAAGCCTTTCGTCACGAGGGACACCCTCCACCGTAATCGACTTTGTAGAGTTCTTCTGTACAGTGGTGACTTGTCCGTTAAGTATATACCTGTCGCCTTTGAGAGGGACCATTGAAATCGGTTTTGCGTAGCCGAGATGATAATACATTCCAGTACGCAGGCAATAGCTGAGGAATGCCGATGTTGCAAAGTTGCCGCTGACATCGCAAGCGAAGCCAGATGTCTTCAAGTAGCTGACCAATGCGGTCTTAACTGCTTCTGGACATGAGTTGTGGCTAAGCATACCCCAATGGTAGTAAGGCCAGTTCTGCGGATAAGTAATAGGGCCCCATACAGCCATCTGCACATATCGGTAGAACGAGAACCTAATCTGTGTTTCGGTCAGGGTGAGGTTCTTCACATCGTCGGGAAGGTCGTTATAACCCTTTCCGAGTACGACTGCGTTGGAGGCCTTCATGATAAGTTCGAACTGGTCTTCCTGAATACCGCCCTTTACGTCGCCTTGCGGCTCACCGTTTTCATCTACGGTGACAACGGCAAATATCTTTTTGAGTACCATTTCCCTCGTACTTCCACCGATGTCTAGCGGAATGCCTGCACCTATGTATATGCTTCCTTCTGAATCGTAAATCTTTGGACTCTTCTTAATCTCGTGGTCATATAGGAACGACCAGTCTGGCATGAAGTGGCCTCTACGGAAGCATGAGCCCATGCTGATTGGAAGCCCTCCCAAGCCAATCAGGAGAGGTGGGAGAATGTCGATGTCATAAGGGTTGATGCCCATTGCCGCAGCATTTGCGGTGTACATGCTTTCCGCAGATGCACCTACTGGGGCGAAGATACCGCTGGCAGAGATACCAGCCTGCAAAGTATCTGTCTTCGACTTTGTACAGGTAAGGAAGCCATCCAGCTTGTTGATGATTTCTTCTAGCTTGGTGGTCATCACTCCGTAAGTCTCGTTTCCGAGGAAATCCTGTATCATGTCGGATATGGCGGAAGCGAGGGCGCTCATGCGACGCTTGTTGTAGTCGGGAACGGAGTCTCGTTGCCACGGGGTCAGACCGTTGCTTTCGTCGTCGATGTCGTAGAAACCGTACTTGTTAAGGATTGAGTAGAACGAGCCTTCTCTATCTTTGGTTTGGGCAGCGGCATCGTCGATTGCTGTCTTTAGTTCCCCAGTGTAGTGACCTGAAATCATTTCTTTTTACCTCTAAGGTGGACGATTACGCTACCGTTTTCGCCATTGTTCTTTCCGCTATGGCCTTTTCCAACGAAAGTGTAATCCATTTGCTTACCGTCGTGTCTGAATGTCAGCGTGACATCCTTTTCGATAAACCCTGTACCGTTGCAAGCCGTGCATGTTTCCTGTGGTTCCAGACCACGACCGTTGCAGAATTTGCATGCAAGGACTACATCATGGAGGCCGTCCTCCCTGCGTTCGACCGTGCGTACCTTGCCAATTCCGTTGCAGTGCGTACATTTCTTGAAACGGCTTGCTCCCGTTCCAGAACAGTTGTAGCATAGGCACTTTCGCACATATTTGATTGTGATATCACCTGGCTGGAACAGCTTTTCTTCCGTCATCCTGATTGTGCGGGTGACATTCCTTCCTCGTTTCTGGAATTTCCTGTCCACAGGTTTCTTGTGGAAGTTCTTACAGATGTTGCATTCGCCGAACAGTTTTGACCATAGGGTGAAATCGGAGTTGTTCTGATGCTCACGGTCATATTTCTTACGGAGTTCTTCCGTCTTTATCAAGTTGTATGCTTCCGTGATTTCAGACATCTTGTCGGAAGTGTCCTTTCCAGAACGGTCTGGATGGTACAGTTTCGCCAACTTATGGTATGCTGCTTTCACCTGTTCGTCGGTGCAATCTGGCTCTATTTGTAGTACGGTATACGGGTTCATTTTATGCCTCTTTTTCAATCAATAGTTTATATTGCGTGCAGGAATCCCTGTCGCCATATTATAAACTATGTTAGAATAATGCTGGATTGACTATGAATACAAGAATGATTGCAGAAGCTGGTGGAAAACACCGCAAAACCAAGCGTAAAACTGGCGGAACGGCTAAGTTTGTGCCGACCGTTGGGTTTGGCTCCCGTAGATTCCTTGGTTCGTACACAACTGGAAGGGCATACGGCCCTGTATTTCCTATGGGTTGCGGATGGGGAGAAATGTCGAGCGTCCCTGGTGGTGCATGTGGCGACGGAACTCTTGCCGCAGACGCATCTGGTGCAATGGAAGCAGTCGAAGGCGTCAAGAACGAAGATGAAGACTTGATGATTAGCGATAAGGACAAGCTCATCTATGCCCTCCGTGGAATCATAGAGAACGCCAAGGTTGCTTACGAGGCGGTTACTGGGGTTTCTTACGACGAAGCTGATGAGGCTCCTGAAGACAACGATGAGGAAACGAAAGAAAACGAGGATGAGCAGGCTGCCGATGATGACGAAGGACCTGACGAAGATGGTAGCGACGACAACTAAACGGTAAGACTATGTACGATACTGAGGTCTTGAACAACGAAGTTTCCGATGTTTACGAGAAAACGCTACTAAGTGTACCGTCGTCTGTTGATGATTTGGAGCTTGACGATAAGTTTATAAATGACTTCATCCTGAACTTTCTTGGAAGTACAGTGAATGGGGTTCGCATTACAGATGATTCTGATAGCCGTTGCCGCAGTGCAGTGATAGACCTGTTTAGTGAAATTGAACAGGACCTCAACTATGTTCGTGTTAACCACGTAGATGTACGGAATGTGTCCAGTGACCTGAATATGCTCCGTATGTTTGTAAATGGTACGAAGGGCCTTGACCCTACCATACAAAAAGCATACTACAAGGTTCGTAACGCCGTTGATGAAGGCAGTAAAGATTATGAAGTTTTAAAGCAGGCAGAAGACAAAATAAATTCCATCAAGGCTTCGATAAAAACTGAGGATGATGGATACGACTATACAAAGGAAGGTATAGAAGATTATTTCTCTGCAAAGGGTCTTTTGAAGGGCGGTAAACTCGACCCGAATGAAATGGTGAGCAATCCAGTGGAAGTGGAAGAACTCATGAACGCATTGTCGCATATTGTTGACAATGTGAATGGCGTTGCCGAAGCAATGGATTGCCGATGGGCTCAGGAAATTGCTAAGACTGGATATCTAGCTGGTATACCTTATGTCGCAGAGAAGACGACAAAGAGTCCTGATGAAGTGAAGGCTCTGTTTAAAGAATGGTACGGTAAAGGAACTGAGTTTATTGGAGAGGATGCTCACAATGACCCTATGGTTCGAGCCACTGAGGCGTGTTATAAGGTGTTTAAAGATTGCCAAGGTAAGATAGGACTGATTAGGGAAAACTCAGCTGAAATCGAGGGCATGTCATTGTCCGTTACGGTTGACCCGTACAAGAAGTTTATTTTCAATATGATAAAAGAGGGGAAAGTTGCCAAGAAAGACAACGAACCCATAACTATCGTCGATGTAAATAAAATAACGCCAAAGGACATTATAACCCTGTTTACAAATATAAAGTATTCAATGTTCCAACTTGGCCCTAAGGATAGGTTTCAGACTGACGTTATAGAGTTTGATGCCGACTTTGCCACGAAGATGGAAAAGCTGAAACCGTATATCGAGTTTTTGAACAGTAAAGAACTGAATCCAGTTATAGCATCAGGAACACCTGAGGAACAGGTGCAGATAAAGCCGAAGCGTTCCCCGCTTATTGGTGCATATATATTGACAAAGGCTGTGTATGATACGTTCAACGGATGCCGCATGAGGTATTCTCCTACGGACACCACGTTTGATGATAAAAAGGTTCCTTCGGAAGGTTCGTTCTATGCGGCAATCAATAAATATTGTGCCGAGTTCCCGAATTCTGAGATTAGTTTGAACTACGTGTTTGACTACAAGACTATGTTCACTGCGGATATAGCTTATTTCCCGATTGAGCAAATCGTAAAGCAGAACCAAGCTTTGTGGTATTGGATGCTTTATTACCGTCAGACTCGTATAGAGGCGTATGCAACAGAGTTAATGGACAAGTATCAAGCTAAGAATCGGCCTGTAAAACATATTTCAGAGGAGGTTTCCCAAAAATTCAATACGGTGATGGATGGAAAGGCTAATCTTTCAAAGTATTGTGATTATTTGGATGTTTCTCCGTCTATCGAACCGCAACAGTATGTCGATGCGTTCAATACGATATCGAATGGAATAGCGTATGCTTTCAATGGTAAAGTCAATGACAAGGAAACCGAGTACAATCTGTGGTCTATGTTGAAAAAGCTTGCGAAAAAGGCACCGACTTCCTTTGATAAAGAAGTTAGAAATGAATTTATCAACGTTGCGTATACACAAGAAGACATGTTTTTCAGGATTAACCTTGCTGTCAAGGCTGGGGTCCTAAATGAAAGGTATCAGTTTACTGGCAATTTTGGCAAGTTGGAAAATGGCCGTAACAGACAGGCTGCAATCATAGAAAATATTATGGCATTATTGTATAAATATGCCGTTGGGGTAATGTTCAGGAAGACGAATCTTGTTGTGCAGAAATATGAAAAAGCGATGAGTATGCGAATGGTTAGACCTTATTTGACTAAGGTGTATGGCATTGCAAAGGAATATAATGACGCTTTTGAGCAGAACCATGCAGAAGAATTGGGATGTACACGTAAGGCTTCTGACGCAATCGTTAAAATACTCACAAAGTATGTAGGAGGTTAAAATGGCCGCTAGGTTGGAAATTTATAAGTTCACAGGCAAAGATGGTGATTTTGGTACACATGTAGAAAGCCTTGGTCTCAAACGCATAGACACCTGTGTTCCTTCGGTATACTCCGATGAACACTTGAATGGCGAAACAAAGCCGTCGGATGATGCGAGCGACTGTGCAACATACTGCATTTACAGGCCTGATGACCCTGAATGTAAGGCATATTCTTTCGAGTGTGTCTTCAAGTTCATGTTGAAGGACCCGCCAGATGTTCAGTTGAGCAATGTTCGCCTGTACCCAGTCGGACCTCGCCCAGAGGAACCAGATACTGCTAGGCTGTATATCGGAAATTCGGTGGAGTATCACCAGCCGACAAACACAAAGTCTATCATTGCAGTAAACGATATTTGGAATTACAGCAAAGACCACCCGTTCTACTTGACAGTCGCTGGAAACAGCGGTCAGATGCTCGACTATCGTCTTACGAACACTTCGTACAATGTTGAGTGGAAGGATTATGGCTACGGAAACGTGATGGTAATGAACGGTGTGCGTCAGCCGATGATACCTGTTCCTAACAAGCAGGACGGCACTCCTGTCAAGGTGACATTCTTCAACCATACGTTCATGCCGACGGAAGCTGATTTCATCAGGTTCCTTGACCCAGCTACTGGAATCGACATGACCAATGACAGAGAATTTGTTATAGACCGTGGCGTGACGGAGAACAATGTTCAGTATCTGACCATTTCCGTTGATATGAAGTTTATGCTTGCACATCCGAAGGGCATTATCTACCATATTCCTCAGTTCCCGCCTGCAACGGGTTACTTTATCTCTTGGGCGTTGCTGCCTTCTCAGGCCGAACCAGGTGGCAAGGTCACGGATAAGTTGGTTGAAACGGTTGATGTACAGGTGAAGTGCGGCCCTCACGGTCATCCTGAATATTACTTGAACGGTGCTAGGAAGCCTATGCTGACACTGGCACCAGGTGTAATCTACCATTTCATCAACCATGACGGGTCTCGTTTCCCGATGAGGTTCATCAAGGATTGCCGCATCCCGAACGCAGCTGATGTGAATAACATAGTGGTTGACGGTGTGACTGTCCTAAATGGCGGAACCGACCAAGAGGAAATCTTTGTTGACCCAGAAATCACCTTGAAGCATGGCGCCTGCATAAATGCCTACGAGGCTGTATGTGAGATGAATGTCGGTAATTCTGCTTTCGTACACCCTATTTGCATGGTCGGTAACTACAATATATGCCGTCCGATGGGTTCGATTTACAACCCGATGCTTGCTGGCGAAACTGATTACGTCTATTTGCAGCTTGAAATTGACGGAAAGACAAAGCCAGGTTATTGTGTCCCTGATATTAAGATAGAATATGATGAAAATTAATTTTTAACAGTTGATTAAATCCTATAAACTATGTGTATAATGAATCGTTTTACGAGGAAGAAAATGTCTAACGAGAAAGAACAAAAACCAACGGTGCTTGAAGCAAATTTCGCTTTCGATGCTTCGCCCGCTCTTTTTGAGTCAATTATGGAAGAAGGTCCAATCAAGTATGGACCAGACGATGACGGACTTGACATGATTACTACCCCAGAAGGTGATGAGGTTGTAGACCCTCGTTCCATCATGGATGTTAATGTTGATGCTCCTGTCCAGTCTGGTGCTGTCTTCAACCAAGACTTTGACTCGATTTCACAGGAAGAAGGCGACCGCTACATGGAGCAATTCCAGGACTATGTCGAAAACGTCCATAAGAAGGATGTGAATATTGACGAGCTGATAGACGTAGGCGGTACGATGATTCAGGGACTGAATGATACTACTCAGGACGTATCTGGTTACCTGCGTCAGCAGATTAACGATGCTGCCAATCGTCTAAGTCAACAGAATGTCAACCCTGCACAGCCTGATGGCGTTGCAGCTGATATGACTGGTGAAGACCGTATTCCTGCTGATGGCGAAGGTGGTATGGATGCTGGTCTTGATGCTGGTATGGGTGGCGAAGGGGCACCTGACCTTGGCGACGAAGGCCTTGCCGAAATCGACTCCACAACTCATCTCACCCCAGAGGAAGACAATGGTGCCGAAGGTCTTGGTGACATCGACATGGGTCTGGGAGAACTGGATGGTCTTGGTGGAGAACCTGCTCCAGAAGCTGGTGCAGAAGCTGGTGCTGATGACGGCCTTGGGGCCGAACCAGCAGCTCCTGTCGAAGGTGGTGAAGGAGCTGACCTTGGCGGTGACGTACCTCCTGAGGGTGGAGAGGCTCCTGCCGAAGGTGGCGAAGCTCCTGCCGAAGGTGGTGAAGCTCCTGCTGAACCGTCCGAAGGTGGAGACGATTACGACCCTTTTAGCGACCTAGACCTTGGTGGCGACACTGGCGATGGTGATGAGGAACCGTCTGGCGACGATGCACCCGCTCCCGTAAGTGGCGACGAGGAACCGTCTGGAGAGGAACCGTCTGGCGATGGTGATGAACCGAAGGAAGACGACAATGATAAGGACGCTGCACCGTTGACTGAATCCGAGGATATGAAAAATTTTCGTATTCGTCTCGAATCGGTGATGGGCACTTATGATGCATTGTGCAAGCGCCGTGAGGCAAAGGCAAAGTGCGAAGCTATCGTGAATGCGGCAAACAAGAAGATGATTGCTGAGTCTGTAAACCAGAAGAAACTCAAAGCACAGTGTGAGGCAATCGTTGGCGCATACCGTAAGGCAACTGGTGCTAACCAGCTAAAGGTAAAGTTGGAATCCATTGTCGGAAAGTATCGTCAGCAGAAGATGCTTGCTGAATCTGTTGCCGCAAGTGCTCCTGCCGTGAATCAGAAGCCAATCATGGACAACAACGCTCGTTTTGCAAAGATGAAGGCCCAGTGCGAATCTATCGTTAGTGACTTCCGTAAGGCAGAATCCACTGCCAATACGGCAAAGGCTATTATCGATAGCTACAAGCAGAGCCTCGTTTAATACACGAAACTTGCAATAAATTTAAAGACGACGGAATGATTTCCGCCGTCTTTTTTATGACCTAAAATTCGTACCAGATTATAAACTATTTTTGAAATAAAGGCAGTTTATTATGGCAACTAACATATCACGAAAATACACTAATATCTCGTATGACGATATCAGGGATAACTTGTTGACCATCTTTAAGGCTAAGGGTGGCAAGCTTGCGGATTTCAGCACGTCGTCTTACGGAAGGATGATGATTGAACTTTTCTCTGGCGTAGCAGACCTTATGGCTTACTACGGAGAAAGCTCGTTCAACAACGCATTTCTTGAAACTGCCTACAACACGCCAGCAATCTATGCTGGTGCAAGAATGCTTGGTTACAGCATCCGTAGACCTGTTCCAGCAAAGGCGGCGTTCGCTATACAAACCAAGAAGACTGGTGTGTATGGCAAGATTAAGATTTTCATCCCGATGGGAACGCAGTTCAGCATTGGAAGCAGTATTCTTACTGCTGTCAGCGATTCTGAATGGGAATACGACAGAAACAACGACCCTGACGAAACTGGCCTTTTGAAACTGATATCAGGAAACTGCGTTTGTGCCGAGGGTTACTTCAAGGAAACTGTCTTTGTGTCCAACGGCACCCAGAACCAGACTTTCTATCTAGTCGATGGTGGATTTAGTGACTATTTCGGGGAAAATGACCCGAACTATGCCGAAGACCATAAGTTTGAGAGCAGGAAGAATACCTTTACTAGCGTAACGACTGATGCTTCTCTTGTAGATAACTTTGATAGCACGGATGCAATCAATGGAAACATCTACTGGAGAATTTCCCGTAGAGGTTTCATCGACCCTGCTTTGGAGAACAAGGTAAACGACATTGAAGCTTTTGTCGAAGGTGAAAACTCGACGACGAACTATACGGTTTTGCTTGAAACTGCAAACGACGGTAGCGTACAGGTAAGGTTTGGCGACGGTCTGAAATCCGCTATTCCTTACGGCGAAGTGAAGGTGCATTACTTCTATACCAATGGCGAACGTGGAAACCTCATAAACGTCGTTGGAACGAAGATTAACCCGTACAAGTCCAACATCCATATTCGTAATGAATATGAGAACGAGTCCGATATCAAGCTGGATGACCTGAGCTTTGCCTTGACTAGCGATGTCAGGGGAGGCCTTGATATTGAAAGTATTGATTCTATCAAGAATAACGCCCCGTCAATCTATGCCACTTTGGATAGGTTGGTGAACAAGCTGAGTTACCAGATATTCCTCAGCAGATATGCGGATATCAAGTATGCAACGGCATTTGGTGAGGACATTCTGAATACGAAGCTTCCTGATGGAACGCTTGACATCAAGTATATGAACCAAGTCAGGTTTACAGCCATCAAGGACCTTTACAGGTTAAAGGACGACAAGTATTATCCTACCGCACCTGACGAGTATTTCCTTTCTGGATTCAAGGTGAATGGCTTGATGTATATCTGGCAATACGACAACCAGAAAATGCCTGACAAGACAAGCGCATATAAATTCAGGGATGCGATGGAAGCCGCTGTTCAGAATGTGGCTGAAGCTATGGCTGAGGCCCGTGGTGGTACGGTTGCTGAAAACAAGCAGATGCTGATGAAGGCTATGCCTAAGGGAAAGTCGTTCCAAGACATCATTACTCTTCCGTATGTTGACACTGTGTTCGGTGCAAAGGTTACCCCGTATGACTTTGTTGAGGTGGGTAGCGAAATTGATAGCATCATGAGGGCTTTGAACCGTCGTGGAATGATTACGGTTGGCGCTGGTTACCACATGTATGTGTACCCAGTCGTTCATAACTACAACATCAAGCTGGAACTTATCCTGTATCGTGGTAACAATTTCAGCGACATCAAGGAAAAGCTGAAATACACGGTGTATAAGTATCTCAAGGACAATACCGATTTCAAGACGGGAATTTACAGGTCGAGGATTGCATCCTTAATCCATACTTTCCCTGAGGTTGCTGGCGTGAATGTTACATTCGAGGCGGCAAACGACATGTACGATGGCTTGGATTTGACCGAGTTGACATGGATGGGTGATGCGACAAGCGAGTACATTACATCGGGTTCAATCAATAAGGAAGGATTCGATATAACGCTTGCATACACCCATCATGCACCTGGCCATAGTTCCGTTACGGAAGCGTTGACATTCCCTGTTCCTCCTCAGACGAAAACGGCTGGCCTGATTTCAGCTTACTACAAGCAGTATCTGGCTCAGACGGTAGATGGAAAGTATGTCATCAGAGATGGCATCAACGAGGATGATGTAGACAAGTTTGTTGCCTATATTTGGGACCTTTTGATGCAGTCCATGTTCAAATCGGTTTATGACGCATACAAGAATGCTCGTGGAACTGGCGACCTTGAACGTGCGAACAGGTATTACGATGTAATTGATGCCATCAAGGGTTGGACTATAACGAAGGAAAACAAGTTGGGCTTCATCGACACAGACGTTATCACCTTGATGAATGAACAGAACGGAAACTTCATGTACGATTACATCCGCTACGGATTGGAATATGTGAAGCTTGTCCGTAACATCCTCCTGTACAAGGTTGCAAAGAGCCTTATCGACAAGGACGGAAACATCACGAACTATTCTATGGACAACGAAATTGTCCAGTGCGAGATACATCCCGAGGACATCACGATTTCCTATGACAGGGAAATCTAAGGGGCGAAAATGGCAAAGAATCCTATTGCAGTAAATGATGGCGGACTATTCCGCTTTGTAGATTTCATGAACTACGTCCCCGACTTCTTGAAGGAAGAAGAGGACGTTGTTACCCTCATGCAGCTGTTCAGTGACTACCTGAACAACGCTTACAGGAACCTTGAAGATTCTACACGGTTTACGTTCAACTTTTTTGCGACCGAGAGTACGGCTAAGAATATGAAGAACCGTATTGATGAGCTAGTGAAAAAGCTTACTGCCTGCGACAATAACAATCTTTATGTGTACTACTTGTCATTGCCTAGAACGAATGCAACGTACAACACGACAGAGGCTCTGACATACATCAAGAACAACATTTACTATGAAGGAGAGTTCAGTGAAACCATCCCGCTGGATGTGTTCAAGAACAGGATGCCGAACGACCCTTCGAACGACGGTGACGTAATCTATATCCAGTACAAGGATAATAGCGTTTATCCGTACTATATCAACAAGGCCGATAACCTGTTGGTTCTCGACCCGATGAGAACTTCTCAGGACCCGTTCAAGAATACGCTCAATGCGATGATTAACGGCGCCCCTCGTGTGATTAAGTTCATTCCGAAGGATGTCAGTGAGCCGATAGTTTCATTTGTAGGACAGATTAACAACTCCAATGTTTACAGCATCAAGTTCGATGTAACGATTAACGAAGTGGAGAATGCCCCGTCGAAATACAGGGAGGAAATCGGCTCTGATACGATAGATGTCGATTTGTATACATACCTTAACGACACGACTTCTTTCGTGTGCGTGGACAATGCAACCCATTCTCCTATCTTTAATTGGAATGGAGATACCCCGACAGGAATATTCTACTTCAAGGACTTGTATGAGTTCCTCAATGGGGAAGATTCATACATCTATCAAGAATACAGGATTGAAAAGATTGAGTTTATCCCGAACGAGCAGAACCCGTCACTGTCTAAACTCGGTTATCTGACTCTATCCACGGTGGTTAACCTCAATGCTGGCGACACGTTCATGATTGAAAGCAACGAGGTTATCGGCACGAGTGATATTCATGATGTAACTCTTGCGGGTGCGTACACGCTCGAAACTGAACCGTGCGGAAATGTATTGAAGATAAGGTTCAGGCAGGCGATAGACCTGAACCCTGGCATGTCTCGTGTAAAATACATGACTATGCCGAACAGGCTGTACAAGTATGCTTTGTCTTATTCTCGACTTGGTTACGACTATTCTAAGGTAACATCGAAAATTATATGGGACCATGATGCTTCCGTTAATGACGACAAGGTAAAGGACGGTGATACTGTATATCCGTACACGACTCGGGCCAACAAAAAGATTGGTGAGCTTCGTTTTGAGAATATGTACAGCTTTGTTGAAGACCCTAACGATTCGAGCAGATACATCAATGTTAAGCCAAAGAATTTTGTTGATATTCCAGAGAGCATTGCAATCGAGGCTGGTGGACACTATTATTTCGAATATCGCTACAATGGTTCTGAGTCAGCTGATTGGAAGAATGCGTTTGATGATGTGTTCGACAATCCGTTGGCAAGTTATTCCGTATCTGCGGGTCGTTCGTATTTTAGGAAACTGAAAGGTAACGCTCAGGTGAAATTCCCTTCGCTAGGAAGCATTGTAACTATTGACGACGCAAAATCCCTCGTGGTTGATGTGTACGCAATGGATGCCGCTATGGGAACATATACGAATGACCCTGATTACAGCGATATGATAATGTACAGTGACGTTAGCCCTGACGTGGGAGATTTTTGCCTACTGAGTAAGATTGAACTTGGTGCAAATGGTCTTACTCGAACGGCGATAAGCGGCTTCTATACAATTCAGAAAGCTACATTGATGGACCCTGCTGGCGCTAAGTATCACGTATGGTTTGACAAGGACATCCCTGTGATTACTGATAAAGGATGCTTTGAGATTACATTCTTGAAGGGCCCAGATGACAAGTCGAGGGCGGTTCTTGGCGAAGTTGATGCAACTGCACATGAGGCTAAATGCAAGTATCGCTACGATGACATCTTCACCGCAGATTACTGGGTCCCGTCTGATGGTTCCTATTTATTGAAGTGTGCGTACAAGGATGAATATGATGTTGTAGTGCGTATCGTAAAATATGTCAAGGAGCATGGTTACAATACGGGTACGCTGCTTTACTGGCCCGAGACAAAGTCGGTGTATCGTGTGGTGAAACCTATTTCTGGTTCGGAAAGTGAAAGCGAATTGAAGGAGAATGGCGCTATTGTGCCTTATATGTACACTGTTGCTGACATTGCAAGGAAACCAATCTACAACGAGTACATGCAAGGAATATTCCGCACATCTCAGCTGGATTATGGTGAGTCTGTCGATGTTGGGCAGTACGATAAACTGAACGATGTCGTGAACAGGCTGTTCATTGAAAAGGCGGACGACAATAGGCTTATCTTCGGTTGGAAGGATAGGGATTTCCTGTTGAATATGGCGACGTACAATACGTCTGGAAAGGCTAGGACGGGTTTCTGCGAGTTCTACACGACATACGATGAAAATGACATCGTGTTGAAGAACATGGAAAACTACTCTGTTGCAAAAACCATTCCAGGTGAAGGAATTACGCTGAAAGGACTTTCCAATACACTTGAAGTAACTGCCGAGAACTTGACAGCAGATGCAACCGAAGCTGGCACTTATGTTGTGCGAGTGAAGGCGACAAAGCATAACCTTCCAGACAATGCGAAAGTGAGGGTAACTGGTGCAGTTAGCCCGTATGAAATGTTTGACTTCAATACGCCAGTAAATGAGTTCGATACCATTACTGTGGTTGACGAGAATGAATTTACTTACATCAGGCATTCTGACTATGACGAATCGAACGTATCTTCAACGGGAACTGCGAAGATAACAGGATATCGTGACATTTACAATCCGATAACTAGGATAGACTACTACCTCAATGACCAAGAAGGAACAAAGTACAAGGGTGGCTATCTGTACATACACACTGCATATCCGCACGGTTACTCAATCTATACGAAGGTGAGTGTGCTGAATGCCCCGACCAATGTGGAAAACGCTGGCTGGATTGACTCCGTGCTTGGAAGCAAGCATAAGGTTGATGTCGTAGTTGATGACTATGTGTATGGCATCAAGTTGGATGCTGTGCATGTGCCGCTTGGTGGTAGTTCGTGGTTGCATTATGAGGCTGGCTCAACCAGTTCTAGCAATCCGTTGGAAAACTCATATTCTATGGTTTCTCCTGAAGACGGCGATGTGCTGAATGTTGACGGAACGTTTTACAAGGTTGGTATCATGGATTGGGTGGAACTCTCTGGTGATACCATCGAGACTCCGTTCTATCTGTATAGTCATCAGAATATCATGGACATAAGTTCAACCAACCCGTCGAGTGCAAAGGGTGACGACAATTTGATTGAATCGATAACATTCGACGGTTACGATACGGTCACGGTCGTTGTGCATGACAGGATGGACTTGGTTCCTAAGAAGAGCTGTGTGTACATCGGACAGGTTTATCCGCTGGAATTTGATGGCCGTTTCGTTGTAGATACGGTCGTGACACCTCGTATGTTCACTTACAAGGTTGTTCCGAACAGCATTCCAGAATCTGCTGGCCGTGCAGTCAACAACTGCAAGATGACATGTAATGAAGGAAAATGGTTCAAGTATCTTGTAAGTGAAGTGACAGTGAACCGTAAATCCGTGTATGAAATCTTCAAGTATGGCACTGCGATTGTAGATAAAATCGCTGGTAATGTTACCTTGGATTACGTTGAGACTGAGATACCGCATGGTTACAAGGAAGGAACGAAGATTGTTATCTACAAAGATGACGAATACTACAATGCCGAAGTGTTGAAGGTGATAAGCGAAAAGGCTTTCCGTTACAAGTTTGCCGACAAGACGCTTAGTCCAATCGACGTGCTTGGCGGATATGTGTTCAAGGGTGTGTACATCCCAGAGCAGAACCATATTGACAATGTGGAACCTCTTGGGCTATACAAGCAGTACCTGAATTGTATTGATGGTGAGTACGAATTTGAGGAAGGTGACATTGTGTTTGCTTACGACAATCTCCATGACGACATGCCTAAACGGTATATCGTCAAGAAGGGCCTATGGACACCTTGTTCCGAAAAGCGTATCATGAAAATCAAGAAGCTGGATGTGGACAGGTATCACAACAACGAGTGGGACAGTGCTACCGTCGATGAGATGATTGACGAGTATGTGTATCATCCATATACATATCCAGAAGTCGAGCGTATGATGGGAGAGGATATCGACAACGGTATTTCCTCATACATTATGCCGTTCCATATAAGGAGCTACAACTTCTCCAGCCCGTATGTAGAAAACATTGATTCGACCGAACAGCCGATGCCTCAGTTCAACTCGAAGCACGACTATGCGTCTGTTGCTCCTAGATACGACATGGACGAAAAGTTCAAGGGAATACCTGATATGAAGTATCCTCTCGTTGAAAAACTGGAACGACTCATCTATCTGCGTGATGCCAATGTAATTGACTATGACCTTATCGGTTATCTGGCAAGATTCATGGGATATGACATAACCGACGCAAAGAACGATGTCGATGCCAACCGCATGTACGCCACGAGGGAAGCCCGTGAGAAGGCGGTTAGGGAAACCGTGTCCAACCTTCCTCAGTATTACACGTTGGGTGGAACCAAACCTGGCCTTGAAATGCTGATGGAAACCTTCGGCCTTGTCGCCGAGGTCATCACGATGTGGACTGATGTTGACCGCCCGTATGATGAGCTTATCGAGGAAGACCAAGTTCGTATCCGTGAAAATTCGGACTATGAACAGGGCAAGATAAGCAAATGGGTCCCGACACCGCACGTAAAGGTAAAGTTCCGCAGCGATGCCAACTTTGATAATGGAGTTGTCGGTGATGAAAAGGTTAGCACCCTGATAAAGAACATCAAGTGTTTCAAGCCGATACAGGTTGTGTTCGACGATTTCATCAAGTACCTAGACCTCCCGCACGGGAAAATATATGTTAATAAGGTATCGTTTGTGAACACGGGAAAGACTGACGTGAACATGAACTACAACATTGATGAAACCGAAGAAACAGAGATGTGTGGTAGTATATGGGACAAATGAGAGAAAATTTTCTGTACGATGCCTTGGTCGTGACGAATAAGGTTGACCCCGAACTGAGGGGTGGTGTGCAGGCTAGAATCATTGGTGAAACTGACGAGATTGACGACGATGCTCAGTATTTCGTACGCCCAGACATGACCTGCCTGAATGCTGTTCCCGAAAAGGGGTATTACCTGAAAGTGTACTTCATCGACGGGGATATACGGCAGGGAAGGTATGTTGCTGTGTCCCCATCAAAGGACGGATTCTTTGATTACAACTACACTGCGAAGAACTCATATCCGAATGTCGCTGTTTACAATCTTGGCGGTGACGGCTTCATGAGGTATTACGATAGGGCGAAACAGCTGAGTACGATAGATTGTCCAAATGGTGGACATATCGTATGGGACGGTGAAAGTAAGATACTGTTTAGTAGTGACAAGGCTTACACGAATGCTGGAACAGGCGCCAACAACAACGAAGGTGTAGCTGAACATGCTGTGCTGACCGAGGCTTCAATCGACATTTTCACAGCGATGCCTGTTGGAAAGGGTGTTCTGAATCAGGGAAGCGAGTATCTGACGATTCCTCATGTGTCCGCAAAGACAATTGAAGCGTACAATAACCCGACTGCTGATAACAAGACAAGCGAACCGTCTGTAATCGTCGAGGGTGACCCGAGTGCTACCTTCCTTCCAATCCACGACGCAAATGGAAAGAAGGTTGATGAAGTCGAGTTGTCCCTGACACGTAACTACATTTCGAGATTCGACAAGAAGATTGACAAGATTATCATTGGCATAAGCGATTCCAAGACGTTCCCAGAAATGATGGACGAGTTTATGAAGGAAGGTTCTCAGTCAAGTGCCCATTACCTTGTTGGACAGATAGAAGGTGACCCTGAAATAGCATCTGAATCCCCGACAGGCATCCTTAACAACTCAGGTTTCCTGCAATTCGTTCAGTTGGACCAAGATGCCTATTATGCTAGCGGTGTCGAATACAACGACGAGGCGGCAAACAAGAACGCTGTGTCCATTGTGCTGGTTGCATCCGAGAACACGTTCTCCAAGATTGGTTCGTACTCGGCTTACCAGAAGTCTATGGTGAAGAAGCTTATTGCACACATCAGGGCTGAGGCCAAGGATGATACAATTCCAGTAATCAATGCAAGCGATTTGGATGGGCGCCCATCGCTACCAAAGATGACTGTAACATTTGAATAAAGAAAATGCCGAACAATGTTCGGCATTTTTATCAATAGGAAATATTCATTATAGGTCATCGTCATCGTAGTTCAATACGGACGAATCGACAATGTTACCTGCATGGTTTTTCATTAAGCTGGCACGTTTTTCTGCCATATCTTTGGCCGTGTCTATCAAGGTTTTGTCGAGAGGTTTATTAAATGCTTCTGCCTCATCAGGTTCAAGACCAGCGGTCGGTATGACGCTGATAAAGGCATTTAGTGCCTTATCTATCTCGTCTATATCGGAATCTTCTTTGAACATTGCTGGGTCTGATTGTCCAGTAGCCGTATTTGTGTTTGTGCCAAGTTTGCTGTTAATCTCCGCTTGGCTTGCTGGAGCTTCATTAGGGTCAACATGGTCAACGTCTCTATCAATATCGACGAAGCCGACTCCATCCCATTTTGTGATTACGTTTGGGTCACGCTGTTCGGCTGACATCTGTTTGTCTGATGCTGCGTGGTCAAATCTCTTCACAATGTAATCGTTGATTTGACCTGCTGCATTGGATATGGCCTTACTGTCATTAAGCGTTGCGTTTACAAGAACGTCTTTGAGTGTAGTATTGATTTCTGATAAAAGTTGGGCTGTCTTTTTGCCGTTATAGATGACGTTGACAACCTTATCCATGCGGTTGGCATCGTACTTTGTGTCTTTTGCAAAAGTATTTAGGGCAGTGTCAGACTTGAATTTAGTTTCGAATACAGAGAGAAGCCAATTAATAAATTCGTGAAGGTTATCTATGTTATTTGCGTCACAACATCCGTTGGCTAGTAATTTTGGTGCAAGCAGTGAATAGGCTTTTGTTAGATTTGTTCCTGCCGTAGCATTGAATGCTTCTATTGGGGTGTTGTCATTGTCGTTGTCGTCTACATTGTCGTTATTTTCCCAGTCAAGAGGATAGTCGAAAGGACTTGTTTCCTCTTTGGATATGTCATCGGGCAGGTCTTCCTTTCCGAATGAGGTTGCACTAATGAGGGTAGTTGCATCTGTATTGTCTTCGTCGCTGTCAAAGGCGTTCCGAATGAATCCGTCTTCGCTATAGTCTTCCTCGTCATCTTCTTCTAGGGCGCTTTCGAGACAGACCTTGAACAGTTGTGTCAAGGCTTCTAGTTCAGGTTTCCCTACCCCGAGCTGGGACACGGATTCAGTGAATATCTTGGTTCGGTTGGTCATGAATAATCCTCGATTAATTCTGAATATAGTTTATAATAGGCACGAAACGGTGCCTGTGACACATTATAAACTATTGATGTATTTCAGAGACTATCGATATGGCAGCGAAAACACAGATAACTAATAAGGGACTTGAACTATTGGCTTCTTCATCTAAGGCAACAGGCCAGCATTGGTGGATTGGCTGGTACGCTCTGGCGTTCGTGCCTGATGAATTGCAGGACGAGAGTGGCGAAAAGCTAGGCCCTAACATGACGAAGCTTACGGAAGAGGGAGATATCATCTACAACATCTTCCAAGGCGACATGAATGGCGACGGTTACCAGACTACCAAGGCAAGCGACAAGTTCAAGGCTGTAAACTACGACAGCAATATCAAGAAGAACTACCGATATGTGCTTGACGAGGACGGACGAAACAACCTCGTTACATTCGTTGATGGAAAGAACGGCTTGAAGGGTGCATGTGTTTACCCAGGTGTCAAGGTCAATGAGTCTCGTGATGACAACAGTATTGACTATGCAAAGTCTAAGATTCCGCTTCCTGCTCCCCTACTGTACACAGGCGTACTTGCTGCGGGCGAAGGATGGTCTACCAATGGCATGAACATCTTCCTCGGTACGGGCAATGACCGTATTGAAAACTTCTATCCAGTTGACAAGGATTCAAGCGACCTGACGATTCCAAGGGTTTCCGCAGACTTTCGTAACTACGAAGGCTACAAGAATGGTCTTCCTGATGAAATCGATGAAGGCGGTGAGCAGGGTTATGCGTACGCTTTGACCGATATTACTGACGAAGGTGTGGACTTCGATGGTTGGTTCCCTTCTGTAAACACGTATACGCAGAACGATGACCCGACTATGGATTACAACCAATTCTGCAGGCAGTATTGGAAAGTGCTTTCCATTTCCAACTTCAACAAGTATTGTGCCCCAGTTAACGCTTCTGGTCTCCTGTATGACGAAAACACTGGTTGCCGCAACATGGCCAAGGCCACGAAGTATTTCCCGATTAGCGACTACTCTGTGACTAGCACGGCAAAGACTGCCGACAACGAGTATGCTACTGGAATTAAGCTTAAAGTACAGTTGAAACTTAACGGTAATGCCGAGGATGGTGCTTATTTCAAAGACGTTGAAATGGCTGATGAGGAAAATGTTGCAACGCTGAATCCAGAGGCAACACCAGAAGAACATCAACTGTTCAACACCAAGCAAGTATCGTTTAAATTCAACAGAATTGGTATTTATGCTGTCCCGATGAGGCAGTACGGATGCTCTGATGACAGCACTGAAATGAAGGCTCAGTACCAGATTGATACCGAGGCCGAACCTGTGCTGTTTGCCGTATGTGAATGGGATTCACCTGTCACGTTGAGCGACTCTGGCGAAGGCTTGTCTGAATTCCAGTCTGATGTTTTCATCGACCTTTCTGCTGCTGTCGAGGATTCTTCTGTAATCCGTGAAAGCGCTGTGTTCTACAACCTTTACGAGGACGATGCAATCGATTGGTACAAGAACCAGTTGCTTGCAAACGCTTCTATGGCGGAAGCACTTGTCAACATGCAGATTGAAATGGGTTATCTCCGTAACCAGAAGAATTCCAAGCAGGGTTGCTGCCCTAAGCAGGAAGCTATCCAGCAGAAGGAAAAGTATGTTGCTGGACTTAGGAACCTCGTAGATGCACGGGACTATGACTCCAACTCTGTCAGGAACAGGCTTGCACAGGAAGAAGGAAAGCCGATTCCAGCCCTGTATTCAGATAGTCTACCCCATTTCGGAGGAATAGGATATCCTCAGACATCATCTTCTAAAACTCTCCTTGCTAGGTTTACCGAAGGTGCAGGCTCTTCACAAGACTTTTATTCTGCATTTTATGGTTATAGGCCAGACTCATCGTTGACTCCTACATACGCTAATGCGTGGTTCGATGGCAAGGAATATTTGGATATGGTTCCAAGTATCAATACCGATGGTGAAACGGATACTACACGTATTGGTAAGCTATGGGTTCGTACTAACTTGTACTATGAGATGTACAGTTTCATTAAGCCGAATACCCAAGACAGTAGCATTACGTACGACTATCCCGATGATGCCGAGACAAATAACTTTGCAAATGCCGTAGGAAAAGTAACTGACTGGGCGGGTGATGGAGTAATAGACGATTACCGTCCTTATATAACAGTAACTAAGACTGCATCTGGAATTGAGACAGATGATGACGGCGTAAAGACACCAAATTATCCTACTGAGTTGGCTTCGAGAAGTGATTTTGTCGCTGAGATTACCCGTTCGTTTGAAAACTATGAAACCCAGCGTTCGTACACGGTATATTACACGGAGTCTGCTAGCGTCCGTGATTATACTGGATTTAAATTCAAGAGAACAGCTACGTTGAATATGCCTAAAATTCAACTGTACAAGATAGACAAATTAAACTCTTATGACAAAATCAACCAGCGGTTGGCATCAACAGGATGGAGGATTCCGACAACTGCTGACTGGAATGAAATTATTGCAAATAGCACTCCCGATAAAATTAACAAGATTCGCTCAACGTCACGATGGGCTGGTATTACTGGCGGAACGGGTGGTGTATGCCCGATTGGTGGAGCCATGACGGGTAGAGGAGGAACTACCCTTCGTACGACTACCCCAGATGGCACATTACAGGCAGTTTATCTTGCTATTGGAGACGATGATACTCATGTTGTCGTATTTAACGGATTTACATTCAGCATTATCGCCACGCCAAATTTTGCCGATAGTGAATCTGGATTGAGCTATGTCGCCGTCCTCTGTGTTGGCGATGCGGTTAAAATCTTCGATGGAAAGGATAAATCTAAGCTTGGCTATGATTCGTACGCTCTCATGGAAGGAAGTGCTAGTGAGGGAGACCATAATTTCAATGCGGCCAAGAACAGTATTATTTCAGAAACGGCCAATTACAATAGTATATTGAGCGGCATGAATAATGTCGTCATCGATTCTGACCACAACACTGTATTGAATGGGTTTAGCAATGAGTTGTTGGGCTCGGTTCATTCACTGGTTCTTGGTGATACTAACACGTTAAAAAAGACGAGTGTAGGAATACCGACATGCCGTATGTTGGTCGCTGCGACAAACACGACAGTTATCGGTGGAGCAACATCGGCGATTATCGCTGAAAAGTCCACGGTAGAAAGCGCATATCACACCAGTATTTTAGGTGCATCGCTTGATATCAAGAGTATCTATTGTGCTCGTGTAGTCGGAGAGCTGACGGAAAGTAGCCGAGGAATATATTACTCGGACATTATTGCGCATGGGGTACATCACATGCCAGCCATCTGGATGTCCAGAGTAACATTGACTAACGATGGTGTTAGCGAACTCCCTTCATCATTGCAATACGATGTTGGAACGTCATTGTTTTACTCTGATATTACGGGAAACCAATCACATTTTTGGAGTAAGAGAAATGCCCCAACTGAGAAGAGTGGTGTTTACCATAGCCGTGTGGCACTTACGTCGGCTGGTATCATTCATTCGTCAATCCTGTATTCTGATGTATCTGCGGATGGATATGGTTATGGCGGCAATTGCCCGTATCAGAACTCATGGTTCAAGGATAACACGTTAGAGGCTTTAAATATTTGCCACAGTATAGTTAAACTATATTCATCTTCCATAGCGACCAATTATGTCAATGGCTCTGCCAATGAGAGTAACATATTATTCTCTGATATATCACTCGGATATAGCATAATGCAGATGACCGAGTCTTCGGGTACACATGGCATTTCGTACGGTGTAATGAAACTGTCCGAATCAAGCATTGCAATGTGTGACTGTTCGTACGTTTATGAATCTGGTACGAAGCACTATCTGAGCAAGTCAACGATTAAGTTTGCTACGTTGGTCGGACAGATGGTATCACTATCGAGTTCGACGTTCAATAACCTGCATATCTATGGTTCATTGACGCTCGAATCAAGCATAAATAACCAACTCATATTGGGTGGATTGGATGGCACTACTATTGGTCCAAATAACAGCTCGGCCAGCAATTACATTTCGGAGTTCGGCTCCTTTATCACGGGAAATAGCAAGAACTACCCGATGATTTGGTCTTTGGGTGGCATTGGCCTGTTCATGAACAAGATGGTTCTTGGCAATAAGGGCGTAAGTGGGTCTGCTCCTGCAATCAACGATGTCCTTACGGTTGTCGGAACAGAAGACAATGTTGCCACTGTCGCATGGAAGCCAGGTGGCGCTGGTGCTGGAAGTTCATCTAAGGTCGTCGTCTCGGATTACGATATTACTAATATACCGCTGCTGTTTGTTAACGGTGTTGCCGACAAGTATGCAAAATCCTTGAAGAGCGGTGGCACTAACCCAGATACCGACTGGGATTGGGCAAAGACGTTGGTTCTCCGTAACGGTTCAGGTTTTATGACGGTTGATGACGACTGTCCAGACTTCCAGGGAACCGTGTCTTGGTATTTCCCTGACCCCAATGCTGCATTTAAGTTCAAAGGTGCAACGGAGTTGGAATTGTATCACTATGGTGCTATTTTTGCACCAAAGAGTACATCAATCGACTGGGATGATACCATGACTGACGATAATTGCAAGTGGTGGATATCACAATCGACATCCATGTATATGGACTTCAATGACCTGGTCGAGGGAGTTATTTATACGGTTCGTGTTCATACGATGATATTGCCTTTTGGCAACATGTCACCTGCGAACGGAACGCCGTCTCACAAGTTGTTTGAACAGGATAGAACAGGCGAGCATAGCCGCACATCGATTTTCTTCTGCGATGGCAGCGCTTTTGTCAAACCGCTGTATTGGGGAAGTGACGGCAAGGGAACTGCAGGTACTAATACTACCTGTGTGTATCTGAATGATGTCAAGCAAACGACAACTTATACAAGCGATTCTAGTTCAAATGGCGGATACGCCCTTGAAGAAACGACTAGAGCGGAAGTGATGTTCGTCAAGTTGAATGGTTCTGTTTACGTCATGAAGTATTAAACTATGATTTACCGTGTAATCTTATCGCATAATCAAACTGAAAATATACGGAAGTTCCCTCATGACGAACATACCGTATTCGTCTTTGACGCCCCGACACCCGATGACATTAAGGAATGTACCGAACTTGGTTGTCGTTACTTCCTTATGCCGTCGGCTGGTCATAGAGGCATGAACCGTAATGGTGGATTGGACTTCATATTTGATACGTTCTCTCCTTCCTGCGACGATTACGTAGAGTTCTTCGATGGGGACCGATATCCGACTGCATACAATCAAGAAAAGGTAATCAAGCTTATGCAGGAGAACAACCTCGACTGCATGCTTTATTCATGTGAACACGATTCACGGCACCAAAAGATTTTCGTGCCGTTAAGCGGGGCCACGCTTGTAGATACAGGCTGCCTTTGCAACCCGTTCTATTCCTGCGGGTTCTGTATGCGGATGGGTGCTATACAGGATGTCATCTCATATAACGATGGGTTCCTATTCGAACCTAGATTCGATAAGTGGGGAAGTGAAGACCAATTCCTTGGACTTGTGTGCGAACAACTCCACATGCGGGTTGCGATTACCAACGAAACCCTGTTGAATGGTAGTGTAGGTGGTGATTCTGACCAGCATAGCGACTATCGTGAGTCATTGCAGACATACGTTGACTTGATAAGGGAACATAACCTGCCCATTCGTAGTGAGCCCCGAGAATTTGAAGTATTGAGGTAAACACGACCGTACCTTGACAGGCGGTCGGGTTATATATTAAAGCGGGAAGATTTCCCGCTTTTTTGATATAGGTTTTAATGTCGTTATATAAACTATATGTGAAAATGATTCCATCATAGGGATTTTAGTATGAATATGCAGAAAATCATGCTCGAAGCGATGACAGCGAACGACAAGGCCATCATTCGTGAGGCAAACATTGACTTTGATAGGCTGAAAAAGTGCGTGTTTCCGATGGACGGTGTTCAGAACATTGATACGCAAGTTATTAAGGATAAGGTAGCCAAGAATGAACCCATCACGTTTGAATGGGCATTGCAGGAATACTATAAAAACGACGACAAGGATTATCATCGTAAATTCTTGCAGGACCTTGCTAAAGGTCTTCTGACGGAAAAGACAGACGAAAGCATGTTCTTCTCGCAAGAGGATGCTAACTCACTGGATAAATATCAGGCTAGATATCCTGTGCTTTCTAAATTAAACGACGGCCCGCAAGTGTTCAAGTGGTTCAATATGCTTATGGGCACTGAATTGGGCAAGACCGCATTGAGCAGTACAGAAACGACGTTCGATGAACGTGGGAAGGCACATGTCAGGCCGCTAGATAATGACAGGGCTATTCGTGATACGAATGAAAAATACCTTGACGTGACCGAAGCGCATCTGGAGACAATCTACAAGTTTGTGCGAAGGGGTGCTAGTCTTTCTAGGGATGGCTTGCTGTATGCTGCATATATTGGGTACATGTTCCACATGTTCGAAAATTCCAGAAAGATTAAAGGTGAAGCAACTGACGAGGATACCAAGACGGTTAAAATGCAGGACTTGCTGGACATGCCTGCACATACTATCGCAAAGAATGCGGCAGAGAGGTTGCCAGCTAGCTCTATTGGAAGCTTGACCAACAAGCATTCTTATTATAACCTACGTCAGCGTAGTTTGAGGACGATAGACCCGTCCAGAATTAACAACTCGAATTTGTCTGAAATCTATATATATCCGCAGTTTACGATTGACGTGTTGGCCTTGACACCATCGACAGCGGATGCCTTCAGAAATGTGCTGAAAAATTGTGGGTATGATAGCATTGCTGACCGTTTGACTGACCTTGAAGGTGACGGTGATAATAAGATTCTGGACATTACCTCAAAAGACCTTATCGCTGTATTGAACGACCCGAATGTTATTCAGGGGTGCCTTGGTGCTGGCCTTAACAATATCTTCAAGAAGTGGGGCAGTAGCTGGGTGTCTGATACAGGTGAAAGCTCATTGGACGAGTTGCTCCTTGCAAAACCGCCAGAGCAAAATTCGGATAAGCGGTATGTACAGGTAGTCCCTGTTGCAAAGGGTGAATCATTGAGGCAAGCTAACACCGACCGTGAAATGACTGGCTATGATATGATTGCCGAGTCAAACAAGGATATGGTTATTGGCGAAGGTGATGTAGTTAAGGACCCAGATGCCGAAGTTGGTGGGGAAAGACTTAGTGATGAGAATGTCAAGGTGATAAGTAACGCTTATCAAGAGGCTTATAGTGAGCTGTTTGGCAATGCCAACGCTAAAAACTTGAAATTGAAATCTGCCACCAAGTTGAAAGACCTTATCATAAGCAAGTTGAAAGCATTGGATGCGAACAACGAACTCACTGTCAACGTTGTTCCTAATATTCAAAGACTAAGGTACGGTAGTGCTAGGGAGTTTATCGCCAAGTTCTGGAGAGTGGTTAAAGCACTCAATCCATCGGCTCCGTCGAGAATAGTGTATGATACCTTTGATGGTAAACATCATGATATGGCTATTACTGGCGGCATATACGAAACGCTTGACAATACTGATTTTGAAAACGTCATTTCCCGTAAGGTCTCGACGGGTGGCCATACCTATTTCCTTTCTATTCCTCGTGGTATCGCTTTTGTTGCTATGCAGGAGAATGACGATGATACGATTGTCCGTACCGAGAACCCGAATACATATTGCATGGGTTTGGTGCGTGATGGAAATCCCATGAGGTATTCGAGTGTATCTGATTTGATGAACTCTCCGATTGGTAAATATGGTACTGCCGTAGTGAAGTATCACAAGGTCGGTAGGGTTAAATTCAACACAGAGGAGGCGAACAACTCTTATGCCAAGGTGTTGGTAGCATTGATAAACATGAAGACCAAGAACCAGGACTGGAACCCAGGCCCAGTGGAGGGCATGGCTGGCAGGAAGGGTGCAATTCGTGTACTCCAAACCGTGATAGCCAGTGAGTACCAAGACCCGACTGAGCAACATGAAATCATTCAGCCGTTCTTGGGCGGTGTAGGCATGTCGGTTGAATCTTACGACAAGCAAAGCGGCAAATTTGCTTTCGAATCCACTTCTAGTGTAGGTGGCACGCTCATTCGCCATTTGAGCGATATGTACAACCTTGATAAAACGGTTGAGGATTACAGTGAGTGGGATGTAACCAATATCCTTAAAGTAGTGTCTCCATCTAGTAAGTGGGACCTGACCGACTGGAATTTCCGCAACGTATTGAGAGCGGACGCCGCCCTTAATGGAACGTCCTCTGAGTTTGCTGACGAAGATGACGTTGACGAGCGTCTTCGTAATCGTAGATTGGAAGGTGACGCAACACGGTTTGGTGCTGGAAAATATTCCGAGGATGCGCTAACCTATTCGACGGACGATGAAGGCGAAGCAAACTTCGACGCTGAATCCAATGCCGAAGTTGGCGGTGAAGGAATTGGCAATGAGAATGGCAAAGCGATACGCAAGGCGTTCGATGAAGCCTACGAGAAACTGTTTGGTGGTGTCGATGCCAGAAACCTGACGTTGGAAGATGGCCGTAGGTTGAAAGACGGTATTGTGAATAAGTTGCACGAAATGAGCGCTAACAACATGATTTCGCTCAACATCATCCCTGCGGTACAAAGAATTGAGTATACTAGCTTTAAGGACTTTGTTAACAAGTTCTGGGCAGTGGCTGACAAGGCTCTTTCTACGGAACCTGATTTGAATGACAACTCTATCCGAATGGAAGCGTTTACTACCGATAACGGTGCGGTTTCTGACGAATTGGAACCTTCTGTCAAGAAATGCTTGTACGACTTTGTTAAAAATGGAGCATATGACGATACCGATAAAAAGCTCATACCAGCAATGGGAAGCTTGATGATGAGATATGCTACCAGTGCAGCTTTCGAGAACAATGGTCTCAACAGCAGCTGTAACCGTGAGAACCTTGCATCGGCATTTAACCAGAACTTCGAAAAGGACTGGCAGATGAAGATGGACGCTGTGGCACAACTTCAAAATGCTGCGTCTGGCGAAGATGCAGACATGGAGCTTAATAGGTTCAAAGTGGAAGTTGCTAAACGTGATGCCGACCTGTATTCAGCTATTCAGGAAAAGATTGATAATGACCCAGATTATGTGTCTCGTGTTGCCGATATTGTTGCACAGAACGCCAATGCGATTGTCAATGACTTGAATGGGGTGTCTCTTGATGAGGCTGTCCAAAAGGTGCCGTATGTCCCGTTTGATAGGAAGGCTGCAAAATGGTTTAATGATGCTGGCAATGCCCTTATTGACTTCTGCCTGTACGGTACAGAAGATAATACAAACCAGAGTATGACAAAACTGAATACGGCATTCGGTGCTGAGGGCATAAATGCTATGATGTACAGGCTGTACAAGTCTGTGCCGAAATCATGTCTCTCCATTGATTATGGTACTGATTCTAACGGCATTGCTCGGTTGAATACGAAGACTGTTCGTGAGTTGTGGGCGAATGAACTTCAAATGTTGGAATCGCATTACAACAAGCATGACCTGCGTGACCAGATTGCTCGTAAGGCCAATATCAATTTTGCTGACTTGGAACAGAAAATCAAAAAGACGTACGAAAATGGTACGGTTGGTAAGCTCTTTGAATGCGAGCCTGGTGTTACATCTCCATTTAAGTACAATGGAGCGTCGCTTAACTTGAATGCGGTGAAGTCATACTTTGACGGCTTGATGGCTTTTGCCGAAAGCTACAATGACATCGGTGCTTACAGTGGTCCTAAAGGGACTATTGAAAAGCAGGAGCGTACGCAGAATACGCTTAACAACGAGTTGCAGAAACAAAAGGTGCTTGAAAACAAGTATTTTGAATCGCTGCATACTACATTTACGCATGTATATAACGGATTGCAGTCTAATGAATTCTCGGCACAGGATGAGATTGTTAAGCAAACCCTTGCTAAGGTAATGAAGCAGGTGGTGGCTAACCCGATGAATGTCCTTGTAAACAATAATGCTAGACTTATCAGTGCCTATGCTTATTATGAGGAACTAATCAAGGCTGAAAACCGCTCTGTATATCAGTCTAGGAAGTCCCTCGGATTTGGCGTAGGAGTAGATGAGGATAACGAGAAAAAGCTTGGTAAACAAGGCTCGCTTACTGGACGCAATGAAGTCATCGATAAGACGGTGTCTCCTGTTGAGTTTGCGTTGGCTACGGTGCATACTGATGAACTCAGGAAACAAATGAATGCACTTAGCAAGCAGATTGACATCGAGACCGCCGAGAAAGACTATCAGAAATATCTATCTGAAGTTGGTTCAGGAAACCGTGCGGTTAGATATGCAAATGACACGGAACTCAACGTGGCAAATATAGAGAATCTCGACGCTGATGGTAGAGCTAAGGCTATGTTGGGCAGGTTTGATGCTATGAAGGACGACTATAAGTTGTTCTGCAACTACAAACTTGATGAGAACGGAACCAAGCCAGCCGATATTGCTAAAATGGTTGAATACCGCAAAAACGAATTGATAATGCTGTTGTACAAGACTGCATGTGATATCGTGAATTCTAGGTCTAAGATGCCAAGAGACGCTAAGACGTTTAGAGATAAATTGGCGGCACAAGGTGAGTACGTGAAGTACGGTTCTGCTGAAATCATCAAGCAAGAACTGATGACTAAGTTTACGAATCTCACTGCTGAATTGGAGATTGCTGATTTCAACGCTTATATGGACTTTTTGGGAAAGATTAAAGCTAGTGCGGCAGCATCGAACGTGAAGACTCCTGGCGACGATGAGGGCCCTTCAAGCAATAACGACCCGACAAAATCTGCATTGAATATTATGCGTGGCAAAGAGCACTTTGCTCAAAACCGTACGGATAAGCTTATCGATGATATTATTAGCGATAAGCCAATCGATATGGCAGCTGCCCATAAACTCATTGCGGATATGGATAAGAAAGGTAACCCTGATGTTGGAACCGACATCACGCTGACAGGAAAGTTGGGTGTTGTTAATAATGATGCTTTCGGTGATATGACTATCACCAGTAACGTCAAATTGCGTCTGAACGATAAGCTGGTCATTCGTGCCAATGGCAGTGTTTATCCGAGACAGGTAAAGTCTGTTGATAGCGATAAAAAGGAGTACACGATTGCGTCTATTCCTGGCTTGACCCCAACGAAGACCAACAACATCCCGTTCAGTCGATTCCAGTCTGCAAACACACTGTCTGGCTTCGATTTTGGCGACGAAACATTGAATGCCGTCCTAGCTAAGTTGAATGCATGGCATGAACAGTATGACGGTCTGGGTAGGGGAGCTGTACCAGCAGACGTTAAGGAGAAGTTGCACATCCTGAAAGAGCTGTATGAGGGATGCTCGGGTTCTCTGCTCATGAAGTCTATCGTGGCATACTGTGTATGGAGAGCAAGCAACTATAATGGTGAGTTTGCTCCAAGAAGAACCCTTCGTCGTGTGGGTGGCTACATGGGCGACCCGTTGATGAAGAAGTATTTCGATACGATAGCTCTTGACTTGGAAGAGATGGCCCCTAATGGCATAAAGAAGGACCCTGAGAAATACGCTGAAATCCTAGACATTCTGCCTGATGACTTTATCAGCACGGCGCAGCAATTCCATTACGACCTTGTTACACCAGAAAACGTGCGCAAGGGTGGACATGAAGCGGCTTCAAACATTACAATCGCAAGCTTGGATATGGATGCCACGAACAGCCTGAAACTTATCGTGGATACATTGTCTAAGTGGTCAGGATATGTAGGTGCAGATGATGTTAAGAGATACCTTACGTTAAAGAGCAAGCCGAACCCAAATGGCAAGCCGAATGTAGATGGAAAGTTTAATCTATCTCCAGATGACGCAACCAAGTTGCTTGACATGGTATCTCCGACAAGTGTATACAAGTCTGTCCTCGATGATATCTTGAAGGAACACAACTGGAATATCGCTAAGCCTATTATCGAAGCATACAAACAAACAACCAGTACACCGACGTTTGATGACGCTATCCAATATCTCAGAGACAATTACGTCACTAAGAGGGTAAGAGGCGTTGAGGTAAAGAATAGGGATGCATTCGCTAACTATATCAAGACAACCCTCCCGTATAACGTAAAACAAGCACTAAATATCCGCTGATAATCCAGACGTATATAGTAGAGTCACCGTTATTATGACGGTGGCTCTTTTTGTATTCGGTAAACTAGATGATTTGAATCAAATGGTGTCTAGCTGCATTATAAACTATAGGTAAATTATCCGATTGCTGTAATATGTCACTAGATAACGACGCAAAATTTGATGAGCCTAAACCCCTCCAAAGTGTTGGGTCTACTAATCCTGATGCTTCTGGCGACGATATCGGGCTTGACGAGGATTTTTTGAACATGGTTTTTGGCCTTGATGGGGGCCAGACAGTTACGATTAATGAAATGAGCGACGAAGAGGAAGCGGCTGCGTTGGAAGAGTTCCGTGACAAAGAGCCTAATGCTGAAGACTTGGGTGATATCTTTGGGCTTGATTCTATTGGCGATGGTGATGATGATGTTGACCCTACTGTTGTTAGTGAAGTTGAAGAAAGATTGCCAGAACCAAAAGTGAAGCCAAAGGAAAAACAAAGTGCTGAACAACAGGCAGAGCAAGCTGTTCAACAACAGGAAGAACAAAGTGCAGCTGCATTGTCAGCGGGAGAACCCCCAAAAATTGTACCGAAAGTTGAAGAAAAAAAGAAGGTATCAAATGAAGGCTCGGCTTCACTGAAACAAGGGGGTGGCGACAACGGGGAACTGTCGTTGCGGAATGCTACGCCTCATAGTAAGGGACGCCCTAAGGTTGATGAAGGTACTAAGTCTGAAAGGGTACAATCCAAGGAAAAAGAGCCATCTACAGACATTCCTCTTGCTAAGATATTGACACAGTCAATGAAGGATAGCGGTGTAAAGCCTTCCGAGGTTGTTGAGTTTCTAAATGCGGTAGACCCTGCTGCAATGAAAACTATTCAAAAGAAGTATGATTCAACGCTATGTAGTGAGGCTTGCGATTCCTTTATTCAGTTCGTAAAGGCTATCGTGGTTGCTGGAAGCCAGCGGGCCTTGGCTATCATTGTGTCTGAGATTATCTCGTACATCAAAAGGAATACCGATAAAACATTTGAAGCCATAGATATCATCTTTTATTGCAAGGAACTGTACGATAAGAGTTCTGATGGTGGCGTATTTGTTATTCAGGGCTTTGGCTACACCAAGGCGAGAGTCATGGTGGAAAATGGGTTTATCATCCAGTATTTGGGCAGTACAGGCCAGTCTGGAGAATTGAAGGTTGGAAACAGCGTTGACGACAGCGTGGATGAATTGATTAAACTGGCGGTGGCTGTTGCATGCCTGATATACGGACCGAACCTTAGTGAAGTAGAAGACAAGTATCTAGTTGCATACAAGAGAATATTGGCTGACAATCCTGAAATGCTTAATGTTGTTGACGAAGGTGACTATGAAGCATTCTACAAGATGCTGAGGACGTTATGCGGAGCAAGCACGGTTGGTGTTGACCTGCAAGATATCAACCTCAACATGGAATCGTACTCCCAAGGAGAAGCTGCCGCCCTGTATGCTGCTGTCATCGAAAAGATGGATGAACTTGCAGCAAAGTATCACAATAGTTATGACAACGAGGATGTTGAGCGTGTTGTGGACAGTATGGTGAGCCGTGGTTATCGTGCTTCGCAGACAAATGCAATCGAGCATTATTGCGAAGAGCTGATGAACCCGCAGAAACCTATTGATAGGCACGACACCGCTGACGACTCCGCAGCTAAGACTAAGGATACGGTAAGTATCGACCATGGAATGAATATTGCAACTCGTGCTTACATTCCAGCAGGATATGGCCTGAGCAAGTCGCACGTCGAGATAAACAAGCCTTATACGGAAGTGTTCGGAATCCCGTTCATCAACATTCGCCATCCGATATTCAAGGCGATTGCGATGAAATACACATCGAAGTATACCAAGGCAAAGAAATCCAAGAATTCAAAGGGCAAACTCGGAGCTATGGACAAGCTGTTGGAGAAACGCCTTAAAGTGGTGGAGGCAAACGCAGATAAGGCGGAACGCCAGCTGATAAAGGAAATCAAGAATGGAAGCTTGATGTCGAAGTTCCTTGTAGGCGACAAGACTAAGGAAACTCAGGTTGGCGGAGAAGGTCTTGGACTTATATCTTCTATCGAAAAGGGTATTCGCAAGGTGACTTCATTTGCTAGCAACCCGATGCTAATCAAGAATATCTTGAAGTTAATCAAGATGGCGTTGGATGGCGAGGAAACTCCTGTATCAAGAAATACGCTTGTTATTGCAACGAATCCAGCAAGTGCTTACGAGAGAAACCCGATTGTTTCTAACGCAGTCAACGACCAGTTTGCAAACGTAAGGGTGTACAATCCTGTTAAGCCCGAGAGGAGTGCTGCCGTATCGAAGAAGTATTTGAAGCAGTTCTACGATATCATCAATCCGTTGGAAAATGCTGACGAATACATTGCTTGCGGCGCATTCTCTGGAAAACTTCCTTATGGTGTTGGTGGACAGGGAATGTTCAAGGCCCAGTTGAAAACGATATCGGGCGGTTCTATTGACCCAAGTGCAGTATCTGATGCTGCAATAACTGCATTCCGTGAGGACATCCTTGCTCATGGAGGATATCCTTACACGTATGTTTTGGCTGACCAGTTCACTGGCGGAAACAATGAGGTGTACAAGATAGCCCGCAACAACAATTTCTTTGGAAACCTGGTGCGACTTGATGTAGACCTTGTTGCAATCCATGTGAAGAAGGCTGGCATGGATGGAATTTTCATCATGGAGAACCATGATGCGGAAGTGCTTTTTAGCTAGGTGGAATGTATGAACGAGAAGAAAATCTTTTTGGAAGCGGTAGGCAATCTTGGTCTAAACAGGCGCCAGTACAATAGCGTTTCTCGTCTTTATGACGCATGCTTCGAGGCGACCATGAAGGACCTTTCGGGGCCAGCCGACAATCTCCGTAAATACAGGAGCAAGACGCTCACTTTCCATTTTAACGACCTGACTATGAACAAGGATAGCGGTCAGGCTGTCGTCCATTTTGTCGTACCTTCGGCAACTGAGGATAAGAACTATGATGTCTACATCGAGTTCATACCTAAGAAAGGAACTTTGTTCAGCATGGCACAGGGTCCTATGACTCCTGCTGCAAAGATTGGCTTGTTGCGTTCATGTGATGTAAAGGTGTTCTGCTCATGTCCAGACTTCAACTGGTCTGGCATGAAGTACAACCTTAAACACATTTACGATAGCTATCTGTCTGGATATGAGTCGGTTGAAGGTGTACCGTCTGGTGGTGAGGATATCCCGCCTAATGTAAAGGACCCGCATCACAAGAATAGGGTATGCAAGCATCTTCTTGCTGCGTTCAATGCTGTGATGACGAACTGGATGAGTATTATCAAGGCTGCAAAGCAGTATAAAGTACCAGCGGTGACACCAAATCCAGTCGAGGAAGAACCTGTTGAGGAAACCCCGACAGAAACTCCGATGGAAGCCCCTGCAGAAAATCCAGTTGCCGAAGAAGATATCTCACAGAACAATAACGGAATTTAGTCGAAAAAACGTATTTTAGTATATGAGGCCAGCATCACGAGATGCTGGCCAGACGTTCTCCATTATAAACTATATACGAATGTAATGATTATTGTGGGTTTCGGTGATGCCAATACCAGGACTTAAAGACAATGACGCTCGCTCGCTGATAAGCTATCTGCTTAATGGCGACTCCACTAATGTGGAGAAGCTCGTCAATGCCTATATGGAATCTGCGTATAGCATCTGTACGAAAGAGAAAACCAAGATAGTCATGGAAAGTATTAACTCACCCAAGAAGGCGTGAGTAGGGGAAGCGTCATGGGAAAGGTAAGGGAAATTATTGGCGTTCCGAATTTTGACGACAGCAAAGTGTCTGTTGCGGAACGCACCGACGTGTTTGGTAATAAGGTGAAGAGACTCATTCTGGAAGGCACAGCTATTGTTTGTGACGAGCCAGGTATTAACGGTCGTTCATATCCTAGGTCAATCATCGCAAGGGAAGTTGAAAAGCTGAACAGGACGAAGATTCGCCTTGGACGACTCGCAGCAGAGTTGAACCACCCTCGTGTAGACATTGAGGGAAACCCGAAGGATTACCCAATTTTTGAAATGAATTTGTGGAAGACTTGTGCGGTTATCGAAGAACTCCGTATGGAGGGAAAGAATCTTTATTGCCGCATGGTTGTCGCCGAAGATACTGACGCTGGTAGAAACCTTGCTGGTCTAATCAAGGCTGGCTACACCCCAGGTTACTCTTTGCGTGGTGCTGGTGACACAATCAAGCTTCCTACTGGTTATGAAGAAATCGACCCTGATTATACTTTGATTACTGTTGACGTTGTTGGAAACCCGAGCTTCGATAACAAGGCGCTTATCACGAGCCACTTTGAAAGCGATGCTGGAAAGAGGAAGGCACACAAGATTCTTACCGAGTGCATCGAGCGCTATGGCAAGGAAATTGTCCTTAACCGTAACATGGATTTCCGCACTGACAGGTTTCACGTTTATAACAAGGATGCACTGCTTAACTATTTGCGTACAAGGTGAGATATATGCAACTGTCAGATTTTTTAACACAAGAAGAACTAGGTAGTATCGCCCCTGATATTGTAACAAAGATTGAATCGAATTGCAATAAGGCGATAGCTGACTACGAGGCTAGGGGCGACCGCCAGTTCAAGTCCTTGGTCGAGGCCGTATCTGGGCAATGGGATGCGTTGGTTAAACCTGCTGTTCAGAAGAAAGTGGACAGCATGGGCGATAACGCCGTCAAGGGCAAGCTGTTCGAGGCTTTGCAAAAGATTGTAAATGTCCTTGAAGAATGCCAGATAGAAACTACGCAGGAAAGGGAAGCCAAGAAAACGGTTGCCCAGCTGAAGACGGAACTCCAAGAAAAGGTGGTTGAGTACAAGCGTGCTATGAAGCAGCTTATGTACGCCAAGATTACCGACAAGGTTCTACGTGAAACCAACGGTTATCGTCCAGACATTCAGCAAAGGGCAGTCGAATACTTCACCGACCCGAATAAGGACATTTCCCTTGACGACCTGAAACGAGAAGACATATTTAACTATATCAACGGTATTGATTCCAACTCTATTTCGAGCAGAGAATTTAGCGGTATCGGAGAAATTAAGGCCCCGAACCAAGTTGATATGAATGAACTGAATGAGATAGCGGACAGCCTGATGAACGACGATATCGCCGAGAACGGGCTGGAGAACTATCGCAAGAACAACCTCAAAGTGAACGAGGTAAGATATCCCGCTGGTGGAAACGCCGCTGTCGGCAAAAAGGTACGTCCCGCACCCAAACTGGCCTCCGTAGGCTTCGGCAGCAAGTCTGCTGCATTTGAAGCCCTTGGGCAGGGACTATCTAAGAACAAGGTGTATAACAGCCCTGATGTAACCAAGGAAATGCTGTCCCAGCCCACTTCGCTGGAAGGCGGTGTTGCCGATGATGATGTCAGGCAGGCACTGAACGCAGGAATGAACGTGTTCATCTAACCAGTTTCCACTGTACACCAAACGAATGGGGGTTCCTATCTCACGGGGGACCCCCATTCAAATATTGTATTTTATATCAAGATGAAACCGATACACGACGAGCTTTGGAAACTACCGCAAGACACGCTTGCTCTTGCATCCGATTATGACATCTCCCCCGTTGTCAACGACGAGGAGATTGCAGGCATGGATTTCTTGAAGGAGGAATCCACTGGAAAGGTTAACTATGACGAAATAAAGTACGAGATTCCGACTGATACGAAACAGTTGCTCCAATCCAATGTGGAGTACGGTCTGTACGAGCTTTCCGAGGCGGACCGTGTGTTGAAGGACAACGTAAAGTATATCAGCCTGAAATACATCTGCCGCAACCTGAACCGTACAGTGGAATGGGTATATGACAGGGATATCCTGCACAATCTGTTCTACATTCTCGACAGCAACGGCGACCGTCTGTATCGTGAACCAGAGGTGGTGGAACGGTGCAAACTCCTGTGTATCGAGTTCAGGAGGAAAGACCTTCCGTTTTCCACGTTTGGACGAATGGAAGCTGCAGAATACCTTGGGGTGTCTCAGGAAAAGTTCGAGTCGATTGCACAGGATATTCCGTTTAAGGAACAGGTTTCAACCGATGGCGAGAAGCATATCGTTTATTACAAGAAGGACTTGGACGTGTATAACCGCCATAATCGTTTCCTTGATATGTTGGCGAAGGCTAACGCAACGATTTCTTTTGAGGATGTCGTTGACATTATCGGCAACACTGCCAAGTCAAACGAGTTCTTTGCGGTGTACAAGCCAAGGAAGATGAAGACGGTGGATGGTTATGTTACTGACAGGTACTCATCTGACGACATAAGGAAATTCATTGCTTCACACAAGGGCGACACCTCTATTTACAACCCGTTGAAGGACATCATTTCTAGCGACATGGCTAGGATATACGTCGGGGCTAACAAGAAGGAATGGCTACGTGCTAGATACGAAAGGAAACTGATACGCCCTGTACGAAAGGCAAATGGTTCAAAGCTCAGCCGTTCAGGAAAAGGCTTTGCGATGTTCCTCGTGGAAGACCTTGATAGGTACATTTACGAGAGGGATTGCGGAAACCTGTATGGACTCGGGAGAGAGTTCATCACTAGGAGGCACATCAAGAACAGATACGGTGTCAACGACAAGTGGATTGACACTTATGCAAAGGATAGCGAAAAGGTTCATGTAAAACTGGCTTCTGGAAAGATAATGACTTGGTCTACCTATCATGACAGCAAGATTAAGGAAGTGATGATTGGTATCAACTATGTCGATATCGAGGCTCTAATCAAGGGTGGAAACTTCATTGATATCACCCGTGAATTTATCAGGAAGAAACTGAAGATTGACAAGGAGGAAAATGCCCTGCGTTACAAGAAGGGCAAGTTCTCCATTATCATGATGCACAAGAAGTGTGTCGAAAGTAGGAAGAAAAGTCCATATCAGTACCACGAGGTTACGGACGATGACGTTACCCTTGCGCTTGATACGAAGATTAACGAACCTCGCCTTGTTCATGATGAAAAGAAACGTCTCCTGAAAAAGATTAAGCAGAAGGAAATAGAACACGACAACAAGATGAGAGGAATCCTCGGGTTGACCCCAGTCAAGAATCCTGCCGTTACAACTAACGATGTTGTCAAGTCGTTGACATCGCCACAGGTGTTCCGTTGCATATACAAGAGGGGCAATGTGGATATGTACAAGCGGTTCGATGGCGGCTACAAGACATACGACTATGTGTACCATCCGAACCACTTCTTTACGAGGAAGAATAGTGCGGACAGGGTTTCCCTGAGTGTCAAGGCGTTGTTCTCGGGAATGTTCAAGATGGAGGAGGAAACATTCAGTTGTCCGCCAGACTGGTTCATTTACATGGACAGCTCTACCTGCATATCTGACATCTTCTGGAAGGAAAAACTTGATAGGCTTCCTACTGATGTTGGCATGGTTGGCGTGTATGGCTGGAAAACAGTTCCTAGTTCGTTCAACTGGCATGACAGTCACGATTCCTATGGATGTTATGAAGGGTTGTCCGTTAAGGATAACAGCACTAGAAAAATCATAGGTGAACTCGGGTTCGGACAGCTTACCGATGTGAATATTCTAGGAGGCCCCGTATTCGCAATCAGGGCTAGCATGATACCTGACATTCTCCGTGTCCGCATATTGAATGGCTATGTAATTGGAGATGACCACATTGCCGCTGAACTTTCGATGTTCTGCCATGAGTGCCGCCAGAGGGTGTGCGTGATGGACACGAATGTCGTAACCTGCATAGACTACATGGATTATGTCGGTGGCGAGGACTGGGAAGAAGACCAAATCAATTTTGTTTTACGTTGGCAACACCGTCTGGCCAAGTTGAAGGATTCCCCGATATTATAAACTATGAATGATTAGACTATATGTCGGAGTTCATAGGTATGAATAACAACAGCACTTTTGGTTATGTCCACACGGAAAGTGGTCCAGTCAAGCCAGCAAAGACTGTGCCCATCGAGACGGTGAGGAATCTTGTGGCATCTATTCAGGGCAAGCACGTCCGTGGCGAAAAAGGCACTAACTGGGGTGAACTCGCCAAGAAGATAAATAAGGATTGCAACCCGCATCCATATACCACGATGCAGACGATTTTGAACAAGGCTTTGACCGAGGCTGCGACACAGGCTGTCGGTCAGTCTCTATTCCGTCTTGACCTTGGTAATGTTGTTTGCGATTCTGCCCACGCAAAGTTTAAGATTACGAGAAGGAATCATTCAGTAATTGTTGACATGCTTTATCCTAATGATAATGGAAACATTACGATTAGATACAACGTTGATGACGTTGCCGAAAAGATGTTTGAACTTTCTCTGGATTCCGAACATTATATCAACGGGTTTGGTCGTACCATCATCAGTTGTTGCGACACTGCAATCAAGGAAGCTGAGGAAATGACCGAGGAAGATGATATCTATTCTACCGATGAATTTGGATATCAGCCAATCATGTCCGCCGATATGCGTGGTCTTCTGCAAATGACCAATGCCATCATGGAATCTGATATGGGTGGTGGTGATGCAGGCGGATTTGGTGAAGCCGATTTTAGTGCGGATGCTGCTGATGTCGCTGGTGCAATGGGCGGTGGCGACATGGGCGGTGGTGCTGGTGGAGCCGCAGGTGGCGCTGCTGGCCTTGGCGGTGATTTAGACAATCCCGAGGACGAAGTAAATTTCGCAGACGCTTGCCGAGGTATACTCAATACGGACCCAGAAACAGGAACATATAAAAAGCTTGCAACAATCGTTGCCGATACTATTGCTGAACAGTCCAGAGAATCTTCGTCAGGAGAATATCTAACTGCAAAGCAGGTGCGTGATGGAACGAGAGGCATTGCCAAGGATTGGAGTGCTGACACGCTGATTGCTAAATTCCAAGAACAGTATAAGGCTTTTGACGGAATGGTGTCTGGAAAGGAGATGAATGAATTCGAACATTTCCTTAACAGCAACGACGTGAATTCCGCTATGGATTTCGATGCATGGGTTTTGAGTAATCCGACAATGAAGGAGCTTTATCAGCGTAAGGGTGTAGGTCTTCAGGGTACTGAAACTAAAGACGGCTTGGATAATGTTGACCTTCCTTCTGATGGAACGGAAGCGGCTAATGGTGCAGCCGATGCTATGGGCGGTGCTGGCTTTGGTGGCGACATGGGTGCTGCTGGCGGTGCTGGCTTTGGCGGTGGCATGGGCGCTGTTGGCGGTGACATGGGTGCCGTTGGTGGTGCTGGCTTTGGTGGCGACATGGGTGCTGCTGGCGGTGCTGGCTTTGGTGGTGACATGAGTGCCGTTGGCGGTGATGTCACGGGCGATATGTCTGGAATGGAAGGAATGCCAGCAGATAACTCTGGTGCTGCATTCGGTGGTGAACCTGACATCAATCAAATCGGAGAAGTTGACAAGATTAGCGAAAACACGAGTGAAGAGCTGCCGAATCTTGGTGGTGAAGCCGCTGCCCCTGTTGATGAGAATGCTTCCCCTGTATAAGAGGTAGATGCTATGAATGAAGATACCCTTGATTTCTCGGTAAATCCTCTTAGAAGCGGGACGCCGATTGCTGGAACCCTGGCTGCGCAAACTGGCGAAAGTCAGGGAACCGTTGCGGCAAAGCTTGATGCGCAAATCCGTGAAGAGCAGCAAAAGAGGATGATGAATCCAGGTGCGTACGTAAACGTAAACACTCCGTACGACGTTGTGAAGGATGCCGCTAAAAAGGTGAAGGTTGATTTGATGCATCCTGAAATGGATATTCCAGAGGACAAGCCTACGACTACCGAGCAGGCCCCAGGTGCAAATCAGTTCAGTGTTGACGAGATGAACGACTGGGACACTGCTGCTGATTGGGCCAACAGTATGAATCCAGAGCCTGACGACATTAGTGGAATGGGTATTGCGATGAATGAACCTGTTGATGCTGGGTCTGTTAATGGTGATTCTGACATGACCAACCAATCGCTTGACATGATTAACTCCATCCAGCCGACACCAGAGCAACCTGGCCCAGAGGTTGACGTAGTGCCTAACGACGAAGTTGCTGGTGATGATACTGGTGCGGTTGCTGGGGAAGGTGAACAAGTAGAGGAAGACCCGTCAATGGTAGCGGGCGATGCGATTTAGGGGGTTGACATGGATTTCAATGACGTTCCTGAACACGAGTTGTTTGAAGCTATAAGCGGTGAATCTATTATACAGGAATACCAGCCTGAAGATGATGGCGGGGTAATCGATGGATTTGAAATCGACGGTCAGACGAACAGTGGCCCGTTTGACGATAAATTCAAGCTGTATATCAAGAATCCGAATCAGATTGACGACAACATGTTGAATGAGCTGGGAAAGCTGATTGACGGAAAGTACAGTGATGACTTCCGCAACTTGAAGCGTATTGTATCTAAGCCAGATACGGTGGAACAAATCAAGAATGCGGACATGGTAGAGTACATTACATACGAGGATATTCCTGTCGGTGTACTTACGCTGTCTGACCCGACCAAGGAAAACTACATGAACATTGTCCCAGCAGAGGCATATTCTCTCCATAGTGCATACAATCTGGACAACAGGCTTGAAATCGAGTATTTCGTCGTATCTTCTGAAATGAACGAGTACCCTATTGGACAGGAACTGGTCAACCATTTGTTGGAACAGAAGATTGCAACGTTCTTGGTATGCCCTGCCGATGACTACACTACGAACAATCTGATGAGGCAAGTCCACTTCAAGTACGTGAAGACATTCAGAATCGATTCTGTCGATTATGACATCAACCTGTATGTCAACAGGGAATAGAAAAATATACTTTAAAAGATGATATCACCTACTAGGTAGAATATGAACAATAACGAATACTTTGGTCAGCCGCAACAGCCTCAGCAACCCCAATATGCACAGCCGCAGGGATATCCTCAGCAGCCGCAATACTATCCGCAGCAGGGTTATCCTCAGCAGGGTTATCAACAGCCGATGATGAACCCTGGCATTATGCCGCCAGGTGCGTACCAGCAGCGCCCTCCCCAGTTTGAAGGACAGGGTTATGCACAGCCTGCGTATGCTCAGGGACAACAGGGAAGGCCGAACAAGCTCCCTGGCGGTCAGAGAATTGTGGAAACGCCGTATGGCGACGATACCGATGCCGCTACAAGGGATTACTGTAACCAGATTGATGCGGATGGACGACTCGAAGAGTTGAACAACGCACTCGACCTGATTAACGGTACGGAACACGCTGACGTTGAAGGAAACCTGTATGCGATGGGCCAAAAGATGGACTCGGTCAGACAAAACGCCAAAAGTGGAATGAACGACCGACAGAAACTAACCGCTGTTCTTAATTCCATGGAACAGTTGGCACAGATTGTTTCCGACCCTGCCGCTTGGTTCCCTCAGGGAAGTCAGGACCAAGTTCCGAAGTTCCAGCCGCTTCTGACAAAGCTTGCTGCGGGTCTTCGAAACTACATTGGAAAACTGAACACGTTGACGTAGTGAAGTCAACATACAAAGAAACTATAAGGCGACCTTAAAGGTCGCCTTTTTCAGTGTAAATAGGGTCTGGATTATAAACTATTGGTAAAAAGTTTTACTGGTTGCATCATGTTTAAGGGAAAGAAGATAATTGGATTGCCACAATATACAGGAAGTTACACTGGTGTCGCAACAGGTGCATATTTTCTTGCGACAGTGTTAAAAAACGGTGGCCCAAATAGAGAGACTGTTGCATTTAGTTTGGAAAAATTGCGTGAAGCCGCTCGTGGAGAGAAAGGTGCTACGGGTGCGACAGGTGCTGACGGTAAAGATGGTGCTACGGGTGCGACTGGTCCTGCTGGCGCAACAGGCCCGCAGGGTGTCCAAGGTGAAGTTGGCCCTAAGGGTGATACTGGTGATAAAGGCGAAACAGGTTCTGTCGGCCCAACAGGTCCTCAGGGTATTCAAGGCCTACAAGGTGAGCGTGGTGCCACAGGTGCAACAGGTCCTAAGGGCGAAACTGGCGCTGACGGAAAGGTTGGTGCAACGGGTCCAACAGGCGCAACTGGCGATAAGGGTGCAACGGGTCCAACAGGCGCAACTGGCGATAAGGGTGCAACAGGCCCAACAGGCGCAACTGGCGATACGGGTGCAACGGGACCGACAGGTGCAACAGGCCCAACGGGTGCAACAGGACCCACGGGAGCTACTGGCCCGACAGGTTCTACTGGACCCACAGGTGCAACTGGTGATAAGGGTGTAACAGGCCCAACGGGTGCAACAGGTTCAACAGGTGCAACGGGACCGACAGGCGCAACAGGCCCAACAGGAGCTACTGGTCCAACGGGAGCGACAGGCTCAACGGGTGCCACTGGCCCGACTGGTCCGACAGGTCCTACGGGTGCAACAGGTCCTACGGGCGCAACAGGCGCAACAGGAGCCACAGGTCCAACGGGAGCAACGGGCCCAACAGGAGCTACTGGCCCTAAGGGTGATACGGGTGACAAAGGTGAGCGTGGTGCCACAGGTGCAACAGGTCCTAAGGGAGCTACTGGTGACCAAGGTCCAGTAGGCCCAGCAGGTACTGGTTTGAATAATAAAGACAAATGGGTGTCTGGAACGACTTATAGCCCTAATGACTATGTGTTTGATGATAAGTCTGCTACCGAAAGAGATTCTTCGATGTGGATTTGCAAAGCATCGGCTGCATTTGAGTCTACAAAGCATCCGTATGCTGATACGGATAATTGGATTGAGTTTAGTGCTCCGCAGGGTGAACGTGGCGAACCAGGTCCTAAGGGAGCAACAGGCTCAACAGGAGCTACTGGCCCAACGGGTGCAACAGGCCATGATGGTAAAGATGGAGCAACAGGTCCAACGGGTGCAACTGGCCCAACGGGAGCAACAGGTCCTACGGGTGATACTGGTCCAACTGGTGCAACAGGTCCGACTGGTGCGACAGGCCCAACAGGAGCAACAGGCCCTACGGGTGCTACTGGCCCGACAGGTGCCACTGGCTCAACGGGTGCAACAGGCCCGACAGGAGCTACTGGCCCAACGGGTGCAACAGGTCATGATGGTAAAGATGGCGCAACAGGTCCAACGGGAGCAACAGGTCCGACAGGCGCAACTGGCCCAACGGGTGCAACTGGTCCAACGGGAGCGACAGGTCCTACGGGAGCAACAGGCTCAACAGGTGCTACTGGTCCTACGGGAGCAACAGGTCCGACTGGTGCGACAGGCCCAACAGGAGCAACAGGCCCAACAGGAGCAACAGGCCCTACGGGTGCAACAGGCCCGACAGGTGCAACAGGCCCGACAGGAGCTACTGGCCCAACAGGTGCAACAGGCCATGATGGTAAAGATGGCGCAACAGGTCCTACGGGAGCAACAGGTCCAACGGGAGCGACAGGTCCCACGGGTGCCACAGGCCCGACAGGCGCTACTGGCCCAACGGGTGCCACAGGAGCTACTGGCGATAAGGGTGCAACAGGACCCACAGGACCTACGGGTGCAACAGGCCATGATGGTAAAGATGGTAAAGATGGTGTAACAGGTCCAACTGGTCCAACAGGAGCAACAGGTAATGACGGTAAAACTGGTCCAACTGGCCCTACGGGACCGACTGGTGCAACAGGAAGCGACGGTAAAACAGGCCCGACAGGACCAACTGGTCCTACGGGACATGATGGTGCAAGAGGTCCAACGGGTGCTACGGGTTCACAGGGTATACAGGGTATACAAGGTCCAACGGGTCCTAAGGGAGATACAGGTCCTGCTGGTGCAACAGGTCCAACAGGTTCGTTCGCTCCGTTGTCCGTTACGGGAAGTGTCACTGGTAACGGTATGCCTGCAACACCGTTGAAACTGACTGATGAAGCACAGAGGACAATTGATACAGCAGTGGTATACAAGGAAAATCCTCAGGAATCTGGAACTAAAACATTGCTTGCGGAGCAGGTATATGTTGTTGCAAGCGACGCTGAGATTATTGCTATTGTTAATAATCAAAGTGAAATTAACGATAAGGGAACACTTTTCTTTAGAATTACGGGTATTTGATGTATGGCGGATAAAGACCATTGGGGTAAAATAGCATGTCATTTCCCCGCAAGGGGAAATCCTAATGCCGATGTATGGAACATAGAGTTTTTGCCAAAAGGTGGAAATTCTACTGTTGTCATAGACCGTGTTTACATGATACCGAAAGGTGTTTCTGTATCAACTATAACAGAACTTCAAAATTACATCGTTTGGACAACCGATGTAACACTTGTTCAAGAAAGTGACACTGTTTGCATTGAGTATGTTCCACCACGAGATATGTCGTTGGGGGAGATTGAAATATTTTGTGAATCTAGCGAATCTAGTACGTCTGTTAATTTTGCAATATTTCATGAATCTGGTCTAGTAGTAGCAAAGAGCAACGGGGATGCTGTAACACAGAATGTAACCAAGTTTGGTGTAACTGGGCAGCGTCGTGTAACTACGGTGTCTGGTGTAACATTGAAAAAAGGGTTGAGGTACTATATTCAGTACACGAACGGAAACAACTCATTCAAGCCAGTAGTTATGGATGGGTGGTATGGAAACTACAAAAAGTTCAGTCACGGAACAGCACAGAACAAAAATGTTGCAAACCTTAATAACGCTCGGAGTTGGATTGGTGTTATTGATAGCACTATGGGTATATTTAACTATAGGCCAGGTGATTTCTTTATGTGGCAATCGTCTGGTTGGACCCCAGGTATGCAAAATGGTCACATATACATGCGTAGTAATGTAGGCGCTGATTTAACATTCAGTGGAGTAATTGGCAATCCATCTAACCCTACATCGTTGACAGCAGCCGACATGAATAACTTGCTCAATAAGCCATATCGGAGCGCATTTATATGGTATGTAAATGGTTATAGTGGCATGACGAATGGTGATATCTATCAGAAGACAACAAATATTAACCCGAATAACACTGACTTGTTTGAGTTTGCTGAATCCAATTATAACGCTGGATATTCTGACATTGGTCGGTTAATGATTGAGTTTAATAATGGACGTACCCCGTTGTGCAGCGCAGGCAAATTGTTTAGTAATGAGAATATTCTTGGTCGTTTTCTGTCATTGTCGTCTGGTTATACTTCACAAGTGACATCTACAACTCCGTTGGAATCCATTCCGCAAAATCCGAGTAATGGAGATATATATTTCATCAAACAAGGAGTTATAACTGGAGACAGTTATAGTTGGACTGATTGTTGTTATTCATATAGCGACGGGTCATGGACATCAATTAACCCAAACAACTGGACCAATTATATTCAAATGGAAGGTATTGATACCATATTGACACGAGTGGGAAGTAACGCTGACCTTACATCATCCCAGTATGGTGGTGCCGATTGGGATTCGAGTTATCAATCAGATGGTCTTCGCACATCAACCTTGTATGATGACAAGAAGCATTACCTAGTAATCAATGGTGAAGAGGTTTAAATGAACGAATATTATGCAATCGATAGAGATACGCAAAAAGTTGCCTATAAGGCGGCAAGTCTATTCCTGCTAAAACATACGATTGAGTATGATAAGCGGGATATATCTGAATTTATCATCGCAGAGGAGATGAATATGAAATATCTTTCCCGCATTGTTTATGTTGATGGAGAATGCGTCTATAACAACAAAGAGTTCTGGACACAGAGTGCTCAGAGTATTCTTGAAGAATTTGAAGGACATGAAGTTCTTGACTTTATGGGCAAGGCGGTAGATAAAGTTCGTTTTGAAACGGAGTTTAACTCCAATTCATCTCGAATTGCAAACATCGACGGAGTTGCAGGCGAAGTTGACTACAACATAACCATCGGTAATGAGTTCATCGCCCTGTTCCGTGAAGAGTGTATCTTTACAGATTTCCAGACAGTGACTCCTTTGGACATTGCCAAGAAGCTGATGTCTGTGATTGCACTTGTCCAGACAGGTTCGTTCAGGGAAGCGAAACTCGTTCTTAAAACTATTGAGACCGACGCTTTCTTGACTCCAGAACGCATCCAGAAGTACGAAGATATGCTTGACTCCGCAGATGCAATCACTTATGCGACGGACGAAGAATTCTTCTACGCTGCACAAGAGAATACCTAGTTGTAGTGTCATTTGAGTCGTGTGTTGGGCATCATGCGTGTGCATGATGCCTTTATACGTTATAAACTATACATGAAAATTAACCTAATGTAGGCTATCATGTTTAGCAAGAAACAGGTTTTTGAGAGCTATTTGGGACGGTTGGGTTTGAACAAGACTGCTTTGGAGGCGGTTAAGGACATCAATGGCGTCCTGTTTGAAGGCATAGACGACTTTCTTGATGACTTCGGCGGTGGTGAAGAACTGCCTGCCGATGATTTTGAAGTGGGTGCAGTTGAAGAGAAGTTTGGTGATGAACCGAAAGCAGCACCCCCTGTTGAGACAAAGAAGGAATACACTCCTAGCGACCTGATGACCAAGGCTAAGATTCCGTTCGACAGTGCATGGAGCATGGCGTTGAAGTGGGTAAAGACTGAGCCGAGGTTCTCTGATTTTGGCTTGAACTTCAATAACGGTTTCGACAATGTTGAGTTCATGATTCCGACCCCGAATGGAAAGCCGACGTACTTCCGTTCTGGTACAGTACCGTACGAGATTACCGCAGAAGGCGAAGAAGGTGTGCCGAAGTATGGACATGCGACGGCAACAAACCCTGTGGTCATGAGCAATGATGTGTACAATAGGATAATGACATACTATGAAGAAAATGGCTATCCTGGCATAGGTGACTTGAAAGACATTCCGTTCATTGACATCAAGCGTTTAGTTCTTGGCAATGCTGTTCACCGTACTGGTGAGGAAGCTCCGAACATTGGAGTTCAATGTAAGGTCGAGGTTAACCCGTCGGCGACAGTTCTTTCTACTTCTATTGACGACCGTGACATCACGTCTGGTCTTACCAAGACGAATGAAGCGAAGAAGAATGAGTTGAGCCAGTTATATGGTTTGCCAGTCGAAAGCCTTTATAAGGTAGTGTTGAAGGAATGGACGGATGCTAGCGACCAGTATTACATGGATGAGAACACTGGCTTTATCTATGATGTTACTAGGGATGCCTCCATGTCGGGTATTAGTGATAAGGACCTGCGTGAAGCACGTCCACACTTTGGCTCAAAGAAGACGGCTACGATTAGCACATCGAAGCTGGCTGAGTGGGCCCAGACGCAGGATATGTTCAAGTTGCTGTTGGAACCAGGTTCGAGGAAAGTCGTTTCTAGCACCATTTACCAAGTTCCAAAGGTTGGCCCAATCGAGGGCATTGAAAGTGACCCCAAATATGTGTATATGGATGACGCTAACTATGATAAGTATATCAAGAGTGTCAACGACCCGTCTATTGAGAGTCAGGTAAAGCGTTATGATGTTGGAAACTTGAACAACATCATTTCCAAGGAGTACAAGCAGTTTACTGAATTTGGTCAGTCCGATAGGACTGGTTCGAATGTGTATGGCCACGATGAAAATGGCTGGGTTGAAAACATCGAATGGAAGTTTGACGGTGATAAGGACAAATATGTTCTGACGGATGATACTATTAAGAAGCTTAAAGCTGCGTATGGTGCCCGTGCTAACGGAAAGTTCTACAACTATATCGCTGGTAAAAATACCATGACGATTGGTGGTGAGATGAATCCCGAAGACGGAACGGTAAGTGGCGGTTATGACTACCACCCGCTGGTTATGTTGCGTGATGGAAAGGGTAGGCTGATTCCTAGGCTGGTTGCTGTATTTGACGACTCGTGCTGCAAGCCAGGTGAGCCTATAACTAGGATTGTCGGTAAAGATGGTCTTACTGGGTCAAAACCTACCATATATGGATTTGCTACAATTACAAATGGTTGTAATTTGGAAAAAGTAGGCGAGTTTAACATATTCGAGTGTTTACTGAGTCAGGTAGACATATCCAAAAGCACTGGATATGTAAGCATTGGTTCACTGAAAAGTGATGTGGTGGGTGTAGCAAGTCCTAGTAAGACGGAGGTTACGAATACCTACATCGCTGTTGGAAACAATGGTGCAACACAGGTTTTGCCGAATAACAGGGCGATAGCAGAGACGGTTGACGGTGTTCGAGGTGTAGTCATCGAGGACTCTCTTGTTTCCGATTCAAGGATTGAAAATGGATATGCACAGATAGTGCATTCTGTCATCAGTAAATTGAATGTCACCAATGCTGGTGTGAAAGTGTTCAACGGTTGGAGAACTGATGATGCAAGCAATGTTAAATTTGCTGGTGACAAAAAGATTACCGTAACTGGACATGCGAACTATCGTGGTGAGTATAAAAAGAGTCCTATAAAAGGAAAATATGGTTATCGCACATGGATACAAGGCGACGTGACAACGAATCTTGTCGGCAATGTTGTTCTCGATTCTAGTACAGGTAATATTGTATGTAGCGGTTCTGTCTTGAATAATGCTATTGTCAATGGACCGTGCAAAATCAGAACATGTAAATTGAGCGGCACAACCGTAGGTTATGGCGCTCATGTTGAGGCGGAATATAAGTCCACTGATTTGACAGCGGTTACAACAAATCCTGGCGGTAATAGTCCTGAGTATATTCGAATCGAACACGGAACCAATCACCCCACTGTGCTAGGTGACTCTGACTCAGACAGGGAGAATGGAAATATTGTACTAACTGGTAGGGTGTTTATCGAGGGTGGTGCCCAGATACAGGGTTCGGAAATCGCAAGTGAAGGCGATGACTTGGTGTATGTCCGTAGCAACATGAGGATGAATACCTGCTTGCCGTATACTCTAAACGAAAGAGAATCTGGTTTGCTGAGTCGGTATATCAAGCCAACAACTATATTGAATGGTGACTGCAGTGATTTGAATGCTACTGTACGTAGATTGAATCGTACGAATAATTCATTTGGTGCTTCTGCTAGTCGTAAAACGCCGTTTGAACGATATGACCAGTTTAAGGCAGGAGATACTAACGATGACTTGAAAGACCTGAGTGTATATGATTCGAAAACCCTCATCGACGATTTCTTGAAGAGCACGTCTTCTGTCTTGATGGACCCGAGTGTGTTCATGGAAATGAAGGAAAACGGTGACGTTGTACCGAAACCAGAGCTGAAAAAGACTATATGGGACCCGATTGGTGGATTCTTGGTCGGTGCAATCAAAGAAACTCGTGACGAGGCTGGAAATTCTGTTACGAAATATGGCAGAATTGTTATGTTGAAGTGTCCTAACGTCATATTGGACCATAGTGCAATCGCCAGAAAGAAGAAAACCAACCCTGGTCAAGATGTTGATTTTAAGACGTATCTTTCTGGTGTAATTACATTGAGGCAGTATTTGAAGTTCTTGGATGATAACGGTTATGGCGACTGTTACAAATATAACACCGAAAACAAGTTCGGCGAGGACTTCGTGCAGCTTTGCTACATCAAGGATGGTACGATGACTCCGTTTAAGCTGACCCTTGAACAGATGACGACGATTCGTAACAACAACAAACGTCAAGTTAGCATGTTCTTGGACACGGATACGAGCAAGAATGACATCCGTGATGTTGATACATATGATAGCATCGTAACGGCCTATCTCGATAAAGATGGCGGTATGGCTGTGCAAACTGAACGTAACAGGTATACATATACAACACCTGTCGTGGATAGTGTCGGTAAAGCTATTGTATCTACTCGCACTAAGCAATGGACTGGTGATGATGGCAAAGGAGAGTATGAGAGAAAGGTTGTTGATTGCAGCAAGGATGGTATGTACAAGATGGGTTATATCTTCCTTACCAAGCACTCAGCGGGCGACCCAGATTTGCTTAGCATCATCCATAGGGCGGTTTCTGGAAATAAAGAGGGTCTAAAGGCGAAAGACGCTATCGCAACCAAGATAAACGAACTTAATGGAATTACGATGCAATCCAAAGACGTTGACATGTCTATTGAAAGTGGCTTGAACCGTATTGTTAGGAAAATTAAGGAAGATACCAATTCAGTAGATTCTCCTGAAAAGGTGTATATCCTTACATTGCCTGCCCGTGAGAATTCTAACCAGTTCGCATTTGTGCTAGGCAATATCGTTCCCAAGAGGAGAATGAGCCAGAGAGTAAGAGACGGTCTGAACAACATTGGATGCGAGGAGCTGAGATGTCGTAAGTTGAAGTATATCCCTGAAACTGATAAGTTTGTCGCAGACAAAAACTCTGGTCCAGTCAAGGTAAAGCTGTTGGATAACATCAAGTCGGCTAATGGAATGGATAACGAACATTTCTTGGCAAGGTTGGCAACAGAGGAAGACTTCCGATTGCTGGGCTATCCTGTATCGAATGTGCGTAAATAGTGAAGAAAATGCGGTTCCCTCAAATTAGTTTGAGGGAATTGCTGTCAAATAATATATATTAGATTATACTCGAAACAATGGTTGTTTTGTGGATTACTGTAAGATTACACCATGCATAAAGGCAGAACTTAACAAATCGGTTAAAATGAGTCGGGAGGAGGAAGCCCGTCTGTTTGACGAGTATGCAAACAGCACGGATGAAGCCCGAAAGAAGGAAATCTTCGACAAGATTATCTTGGCTAACCTGAAGTTTGCATTCAAGATGGCCAGTGAAAAGGCCAAGGTTTGCAACAAGTCCATTGATGACTTGTTCTCCGAGGCGAAAATCGGTCTGATTGAAGCCTTTAACAAGTACGACCCCCATGTGGGCACGAAATTCATCTCGTTTGTCGTGTGGTATGTACGCCGTGCGTTGAACACATTTGTGTCAGACGATGATTTAATCAGGATTCCTATCGCATTGAAGGCAAATGTCGCCAAGAAGCGTCGCCTCAACAAGACGGATTACACTGAAAGAGAGGACCATGCAAAGGAAGTTATGACCAACCTGAAACAGTCGGTCAGGGCTTCAACTGAGGAGGAACAGGATGGCTTCCATAACGAGGCGCCTGATGTCAACTCGGACGGCATTGCAGAACTCGAACACGACAACATGAAGGCTACCTTGTGGAAGATGCTGGAAAATAGCCTTGATAAGAAGGAACTCTACATAATGAGGTATTCGTTCGGATTGAAGGACGATGTTATCCTTCCCGCAGCCGATATTGCGGCAAACCTCAACATGAAGAAAACAGAGTTCCAGAAAATCAAGAAGGCGGCATACGAGAAGATAGCCAAAAACAAGGAATTTTATAGTCTCCTTAAAGAGACGGTAAATTCGTAATGTTCAATTTTATCAAGAAATTATTTAATGGAGGCAAAAATATGGAAGAGGAACCAACCCTTGCTATGTCAGGTCAGTCCGTTGGTGATGTACCGAATGGCGCACCTACAATGTCAAACAACGAAGCTGCAAGGCAAGTTCAGGAAATGGCAGAAATGGCCAACAGGAACGCTCTTGGCGTCATCCCTGGTCAGGTAAATCGCAAGCAACCACAACGCCCAGCACCACGCCAGAACGGCCCTGTGGCACAGTACAACAATTATCAGCAGCCGCCTGTCAATCAGGTACAGCGTGTTGCTCCTGCACAGATGGTGGCACAGCCGTTGCCGCAACAACCGCAACAGCCTATTGCTCCGCCACCACCGCCACAACCGCAGTATTATCCGCAGCAGTATTACCAGCCGCAGCCGCAGGTTCCGCAAGCTGGCTATTACTACCCGCAGCAGCCGATGCAGATGCAGCCTATGCAACAGATGCAGCCTGTTCAGCAGCCTCCTCAGATGAGCGATGGCTTTGGAGCACCGTTCTCTGAAATGTATGTGACGAGCGACCAAGTGTACGAATGCTACATCGACCTACCTGGTGTTGCTCAGAGCGACCTTAAAGTAAGAGTCGTGCAGAACAGTCTGGAAGTTAGCGGTGTCCGTAAGCTTCATTCAGATTCTCCTGCTGCTGGAAAGAAGAACAAGAGAGTCAAGGTGTTGGCTGCACAGTCGAGTGTGCCTGCATACTTGTTGAACCACTTCAAGTTCACGTTCCCGTTCGCAAAGCCTGTCGATGAGGACAATGTGAAGGCCAAGTTGGAAAATGGCCAGTTGCATGTTACCATCAACATCCTGTCAAGCGAAAAGGGTGTGAGCGTAGCCGTTGGCATCTAGGAGGTGACTATGAAGACCGTAGCGGAAATAATCAATGCGAAATATGTCCTAGTTCCTCTCCTGCGAGATACGAACATGGGCTACATGATTACGGAACGTGGCGACATGACAGACTACGAATGGAGGGTGTGGCGTAGGGCTACCGAAATCAGGACTGTAAAACAGCTTCTGACTGCGGTTTCCAGCAAGAAGACACCTGCAGAAATCCAGCGTGGGCTCATGAAGATTGTCGAGTTCCTGAATGCCGAAGGGGTCGATGCGGCCCTTGTGGGAACGGTTGCTGCAAACGACCAAAGAGTCAAGTCGTATGAAGACCAGTCGGAAACCACGGCATCGTTCAACGAAGAAGAACTCTAATAGTTATAAACTAGAATAGGAAGAAGGGGGCCGCAGTGGCTCCGTTTTTCTATTGTACCTGACGGAAACTCCTGATGGTACGGAGGTTTCGACAAACGGTCGGAACTTCCATTCACTCAACCGTCGGCAAAATGCCGACAGGAGAATAACTATGGTAGGAACACTTCCTATATTGAATGGGATGTTTGAAAACGTATTCGACATCTTTGACCCGAAGAGATTCGGTCGCCCGATTTTCCCCTATGCCTTTAAGAAGGCTATTATCAAGAATCCTGACACTCAGGTGGAAGAAGAGGTCTTGATTATAGAGATTGCCGTGGTCGGTTGCTCCAACGAGAATGTCACGGTTACTGCATCGGGTAACTTGATTAAGGTTACGGCAGCAGCACCGCCAGACCCCGAAAACTATGTCACCTACTATGATTACATCAAGAGGCCGAACTTCACGTTCTCATGGGCTTTCCCGTGCGCCTACGATGTAGCACATGCGACTGCGACGGTAAAGAATGGCCTTTGCACTATTGCGGTCAAGAAAAAGCCTGATAGCGGCGAACAGCCAATTACTGTTGGTGACGGGACGGCTAAACCTGCTAGTGACGAACCAGTTGAGACAGCTGGTGGCGAAACTGGTGAAGCCACCGATGAAGGAGCTGGTTAATAATTAGTCTCCTATATGAAAACCCCACTGAATTTTCAGTGGGTTTTTTGTTTAATGTCCGCAGTTGCAACCTTTCTTGATTTTGGGTAATGTCCGTCGTACGACGCTGCTGGCTTTGTACACTGCTTTCAAGCCTTTTGTTCGTAACGATGGTGGCAGAACCCACATGAAATCGAGAATTGCTGGGAAATCCTTTGTCATGCGGTCGATTGCCATTGTTCCTGTATATGTCGAGCCGTTAGAATCCGTGTATTTGAAGTCCTTTGCGTCCGAGCCTGCATCAATGTAGTCAACATCATTTTCGCTGACTTTCTTTTTGATGACTCGGATGTAGCTGCTGCAAATAGGGCAACTTGCATCGTAGTAGATTTTAGGTTTCAACGTCATGCTCTCTCCTTTGAATAAGCCTACGCCTTGATTGGTTCGTCGGACCACTGCACTTCTGGACCGCCGTCATACACGTACTTGTCCTTGTAGCCAGTACCGAAGATTTCGTCCATTCGTTGGGCGATACCCTTGAACAGTTCCTTGTTGTTCGGTTTCAAGTGACCTTGGTCATCCATTATCTGGTTATCGTGTAGGGTCTTCATGTCTTGGTGCATGATAGCGTTGCGGTTTTGCTTTGCAAGCTTTTGTCCACGGCTGTCAACACGAGATATTTGTGCTTCATGGAGCTGGTGCATGCCTAGACGACCCGTGTCATATTCTGGGACCAGTGTCGGACAGAGCTTTTCACGCATTTCGGTGTCGAGTTTCTCGTTCTGTCTCAGAATATGGTCGATTCCCGTTAGGTCGAACATTGTTCTTTGGTCAATTTCATCACCAGAACAGTGCATTCTCGGCCAGCATCCATCGCCGCAAGTACGCATTTCAGCACGGTTGTTCGTCGGCTTTGCCAGCTCGTAACCGTCACCGTCATTTGAAACGATGATGAAGATGTGAGGGATGTCCTTGTTCTTCAACTGAACTGTATCGCCTACGTTGTACGGAGCCTCGAAACCAAGGGATTCAAGGGCGTTGATGTTCTTCATCGCATGGATTGTGTTCATGGTGTTTAGACCAAGACCAGCTTCACAGATGGCAAGCTTATCTTCCTTTGAAAGCTCCCCGTCGTCAGTCGAACTAAACAGAGGGCCTCTCTTGGCGTTGATTTCCTTGCCAGAAATGCCGTATGCCTTGTAGAGGGGTTCGGTTGCGTCATCATACGGGCTTGCCTGTACGATGAGTGCCATCGTATCTTCATCCTCAGGGGTGTTGTCTTCCTCTTCTGGGGGGAGATTGGCAATGGCCTTGCACTGCTGGTTCAACTCCTCGAACTGAGCCTGTGATTCAAAAATGGAAAGTTCGTCGTTGCTGTACATTGTTGTATTCCTATTGAATTCACATATAGTTTATACAGTTCACGATTGGGCGGAAGTATAAACTATTAGTGAAAGAAGGTTTATCTATGAAATCGAAGAAACTTGCTGGCATCCGCTTATTCAACTATTTGAACGATGGTATCAACTGGAAGGACCATAAGGATATCATTCTTGACTATTGGATAAAGAATGTGGCACCGCAATATAACCGTTCTCCCGATAAGTTACAGGGTTTCGTTACAGTAGAATCCCTGCCTACCGCTGTGCAGAAAGAATATGAGGACTGGTTCAAAAAGTTTGACTTCCAGACATCGAGTGACCAGAAATGGATAGATTTCGTAAACGGTACACTAAACATATTCTACCATACGACGGGGTATCATGAAGAACCGCCAAATATATGGTACATAGATATGATGAAGTCCGAGGTGAAGGCTAGGAACATCGTTGAGACACAGGTGTATCATGGCAATCCTAACTTGAACTCATTCATGAAAATCGAGACAAACTCTAAGCCAGAGGAAGTCGGTGGTCGTCGTAACGGTTACATCTACGCTAGGAAGTTGGGTTCGGTCAGACCAAAGGACACACAGGGTTATTACTGGGGTGTTATCTTCACTTGTGACGAGACGGTAAGTATCAAGTATGACTCCAACGGTCACATGGAGGAGAGAAGCATTTGCTGGGCGGCAAACCCAGAGCATATCACATTGGTGAAAATCACCGCAGATGGCCTTTTCGTCATAGTTCCGTGCGAGGTTAAGAAGAAGCTGTGGATGGACCGAAGGGTTGTTCCAGAAGGACTTATTTCTACGACTCCGATGAATGGTGTCAAGCTAGTGCAGTATCTGCAAAAGAACTTCAATGTGATGTATGGAATATTCGACAACATCAAGAAGCGAGTGGACGAGGCCCGTGTGAACGCTACCGCCAGAAAGAACGCACTATGTACAATGTCTGACGAAGAAATCATGGTGGGTGAAGTCCTTGGCATGAACCCTGAGGACTTCGTTGAGAACGGTCACGTATCGCCCAAAAAACTTGAATACAACCGTAATGTAAGACGTAGCATCCACCAAGCTAACGTGAAGCACCGTCAGGAAGTCAATGCAAAGATGCGTGCTATCGAAAAGGAAGAACGTAGAAAGGCCAAGGAAAAAGCTGGCAACTTCAACGTATTGGCTTAACCCCTGTTCCTTCTAAAGTTGACAATGTCGTTTGCCGTAGGGGCATTTCCGTTGTTCAAAATCTTGTACACATCTTCTATCGTGACCGTTTCCGCTTTCGGCGGATTCACTTCGAGGTGTTCAGAGCTGAGTGAAGCGAGCTTCATTCCAGCAACTTCTGCATTTGATATAACCTTTTCGTAGATATCCTTGTACTCGGTTCCGTCATCGCCAGTCTTTGTGGTGATTGCCGTTCCGTTGGTCTGCTCGTTCAGGTCGGCGACGGTAAGCATTCCCTTCAACTGGTCGAAGTCGATTAGGTCTTGTTTTGCGATGATTCCAAATTCGTTTTCAAGCTGTTCGAACTTGTCTGCATACGGTCCGTTGTAGAATGAGTCGAACATAAGTTCACCATTATATCCTTCGAACATCTTGACGATTGCATCGAACTCCTGTTTAATCTGGTCTGCTATGAACGAATGCAGGATGTATGCGTCACCGCCGACTGCAACAAAGTTGTTGTAACCCACGATTACAGATGTCTGGGAAACGTATTCATCTTCCTTTGTTGCAGGAACGAATATACCATCAACCCAGCGACCCCTTTCGTAATTATCCTTGGTGACTTGCTTCTGGTCGTACATGTTGTCTACAGACAGAGGAAGGTTTGGCCTTCCGTCACCGCACGGGATGTGCAGCCTACCGTCTGCGAGAGTTATGTATGAAGCATCAATCATATCCTGCGCCCTGATTTGCACTTTCTCGTATTCTTCTCCAAGGAAATTCTTGACAAATGCAATCGGGTCGGTAGAATAGTAACTTGAAACGACTGGCTTGTATCTGGTGATGTATTCACCTGCGAGCAATGCACGGAAGGATTGAAGGTTTCCCATCATTCCGAAATACACAAGAAGTTGCTGATATGCAGTCTTGTTCTTGTTAATCCATTCGTACATGTCGCCCTTGTTCGGCATCTTCGTTCCGTATGCATCCATCTTCAACTGAATCATCCTGATGTATTCAATCAGGTTAATCAGAGGAAGGTTCTTCGGGAACTTGAAGTTGCGGATGGACTTGGGGTTGACGTACTTTACTCCACCATAGCTGTCTGCGTTATTGTATACAGCCGAATTCTTTGGAATCCACGGTGTTTTCTTGTCCTTTAATAGTTCAGAAGAAGGAGTCTTTGCATATTTCGTTGCGGGAACATAGGAGAAGTCAACTATCGGGTCACGCTGTGATATAAGGCTGTCCCTGAACTTCGGGGCATCCTTGTGATTGACACCGATTGGGAGGAACTCCCAGTCAAACAGGTCTGCACCCACCGTCAGACGACCGCACCAGACAACATTGAATCTCGCTCCATACTTGCCTTTGAGACAGTCTTCTGTGAAAGTGCGAGCAATCTCGATGAGCTTCATCATGTCATCGCTGCCATCCTTGATAGGAGTCTTGTTGTCGTCGCCATAAATCATTATCTTGGCGGCTAGGCCATAGTTATGCCACGAGAGGAAAGCGCTCTCGCTTCCGCCAAGGCATCTTGCCCTCTGGTCATCGACAGAGCGTGTTGTTTCCACCAGTTCTACCCTGCTCGCACCGAACTCGTCTCGAAGAATTCTGATGAGGTGTGCTACGGTAGGATATATATTTATACCCTTTCTCAGGCTGGAAATTTCCTTGCTCGTGTCGAAGAAGATTCTCCAACCGTCCTTTCCAGAACCGAAGCTGCCACTACGGTCCTTGATTGCGTATCTTGACTGGTCGAACGGGCCGTAAGAGCCAAATGCGTAACCACGGATTTCCTCATCGTAGGGGAAGTACGGAAGGTTGTACTCAATGTTCACTTGGGTTGTCTCGTCACCACTCTTGGTATCGTCAAGACCGACCTTGAAGTATTGTGTCGTACCTGTCTTAGGGATGCTTTCTACCTTGTCGAGAGTTATGGTATGTGCATCAGTTATCGTACCTGCGACTTCATCTTTGTACCCTGAAACTTTCAGCGTAACCTTCTTGCCTGCTTCGAGGTCGCTAGGAATCTCGTTGGTTACGATGATGGTTGAACCATAAGTATAGCTCGACTCGAATGGAATCATCCTTTCGGGTATTCTCATGTCTTTGGGGTACTTGCTGTACAGGCCGACGTTGATAAACCTGATTTCCGTCCAGCGGACACCGATGAACTTTGTCTTGGTTATCGTACGCCAGAAACAAAGGAAACGCTTTCTTTTCTTTACCTTTTTGTACAGGCGGGTTGCAATCAGCATTCTTGCGGGGAACTTTGCAGTGATGGGAATTCCGTTTTCTACTCGATAGCACTGGGAGTCGCTTAGAATCCTTTCCTTGCTTTCAAACACTGAATCTGCTGTATAATACTCGAAGTATTTTATCCTGTTGACTACACGATTAAACTCATCAACGCTACGCTTCAACGAGTTTAACTTTATCCTCAATAGGGCGGCAGCTGCTGGTTGGAAAAATGCCATTGCGATGATTGCTGCATCAAACTTATCTACAATGTCATCGACATCATCTACGATGCTCAATTTTTGATGCAAGTGCGAAGACGTGAGCGATGAATCCTGTTGGAACATCGGAATTAGGTCTTCACGCTTAGTCGATGTTGACCAAGCGTGGTCGTCGTCAGGGTCTGCACATTTATACCAGTCAACCACCTTGACTTTCCAATCGGCATGGGATGCAACCCAGCTCTCCATGTTTGCTGCCGTCTGTGATTCGTTTATGACACCATTGTACCCAGAAATCAACTGAACTGGTGTAACGCTAAACGAATATAAATTTGCGTTTGATACTGGTGAGGTAATTCCTGCGATTACGAAGTTGAGCATGTTTGCTATATATCCGCACCTAGATATGCCAGTTGCTCTTGGGTATACGTATGTGTCGTAAGTTTCAACAAGAAGTGAATAAAAATCTTGCATCGAATATTCAGTGTAAGATAACAGTGCGTTTTCACAGTTAGAATCACCGTAGACACTTGACAGGTTCTTGATTGCTGTTCCCATCCGTGTAAATACATGTTGTCCATTTGAATTATTTGTGCTGTATTGGAACCTTTGGTATTTTCCTCTTGCATAGTATGGTGTCACGATGGTGACATATTGGTTCCAGCCATTATCCTCATACTTGCATTTCATTGATTCGATGTCAATAAGGAACGTCTCGCCAGGTGCTGTGTAGTTGATTTCTTCCGCTGTGGCATTGCGGAAATCTGATGAGGACACTGCCTTAATCTTGTTTCTTGTAGATGATTTTAATGACTTTTTCAATACCCATAGACTCTTGATTCCGTCAAGAACATCCTCAAATGCGTCTTCAAAATCTTCAGCAACTTCTTCTTTTGGATAATATGCTTCGAAGGCATCACGAAGAGATGGCAAGAACGGGGTCTTGTTATCGCCAGTGCAATCAATCATGTAGCCGTAGTTCTGCATGCGTGTGCAGAATTCTGCCGTATTAGCTCCCTTGACGATGGTTGATGCAGTCATCGCTCTCGGGAGGACTGGGCTTGGAACCGTTACGTCAACAGGGTTCTGTCCTTGCGGCGGAGGTGCTGCGTTCGGGTCTACGAGGTCATAGTATGTAGATACCTCTACCTCGAACCTGTTTTCCCTAACATCCCGTGCGACCTTGCTCATTCGGCGTTCTAACGTGGAGTAGGACAGCACGCAATTCTTCTTCTTGTACTTGCCTGATGTTGCCCATTTAAGGGTTTCACATCCGCTACCAAGAAGGCCGAACATGGCCATTGCGTGTGCGTACACGTCGTCGTCTGTCGCCACTGGTTGCGGGTTCGCAATTAAGGTGTATTTCGGAACGACGCTCATAACAAGAGGAACTTTCTGGTCTACGCTGGCGTCGTCATCGTAGTGTGCATAACCCTGAACAGAGGATATCAAGGTTCCGCCAGGTCTGGGAACTTCGTATTCTGCATCACCGAGAGATGAACCGACCCTGAAAGCGTATCTATCTTCGCTTTCATTTCCATCCTCGTCGATAACGGAACAGCTTTGGACAAGCATGCTCTTTTTGTCATCGTTGCTTCCGTCGAAATACCTTGTCGTTCCATAATAACGGCTGTAATCACCAAGGGCGATGCCCGTGATGATGTAGTCGATGTTGCGGGTGACATATTCGTTCAGCGTGGTATCGCCGTCATCGGTGGATGCGGACGAATCTGATTTGATTGGTACATCTTTTAGCTCTATTTTGGCGTCAGTCTTTCCTGACATCTTCTTGTAATATTTGCTGAAATCGAACATATTAGCTCACGGGTTTTCGTTTATAGTTTATCAGGGTGGAAATAAAACGTTTCGGTATAAAAATACCTTTTGAAAAATGTATTTTAACAGTAGTTTAACAAATAGGTATACCCAATGAAACATACATTAACCCTACATGCAGTTGACCTCAAGGTTAACATCGACGAAAAGAAGGAATTTCTCGACCAAGTATTCGGTCGTGGCAAAAAGGGCCCCGAAAACGAATATTCAATCGGAAGCTTTGATATCTTGGGCCGTGCCCTGACCAGACTCAGCGATAAGCTGACACAGGAGGACTATGGCAAGGTGTATGACTTCCTTGAAGCGGTTGAAAAGTCCGTTGGCGAAGGGTTCAGCAAAGTCGCTAGCGACCTGCTTACAAGTTCCCGCAACGTCATGAGCGAGATTGACGCAGTGAAGCTCAACTCCGATGGCGATGGCCATGCTGCACAGGAGCTTGACTGCAATGTTCCGTCCTTGTACAGAACAATCATCGCCCTTCTTGAAGGAATGAAGATTTGCTGTCACGAACGCCTTTGGAAGGTGAAGTACGCTCCGAGACAAAAGATTGAAGACCCTGAAATCAAGAAATACGAGGCGGAAGCCGCTGCTGAAAAGTCAAAGAAAAAGGGCAAGAAAAAGGCAGAGAAGGAAACGCCTGTCCTCACCAAGGAATTTGTCAACAAGCATGTTCTCAAACTTGATGAGAAAAAGCCGAAAAAGGAAACCAAGAAGACTGGTTCGGCCAAGAAAGCAAAGTAATAAATTACATAATTAAATAAGAAAGCCTCCCCAAATGGGGAGGCTCCTTTGTTGTGGCTATAAGGAGGCAATTCACCACAACTAAAGCTTAATCTGGTCCTTGTAGTCCTTCTGGGTAATCGGCTTGTCGGAAGTTGCCGATGCAGTAGAGCAGATAGCGAACCTGTTCTGCCTGAGCGCTCTGAGCAGTTCATCCTTGTCCCATATCTTGCGCTCCTCTGCGGCTTCACGGTCGTTAACAGCGGACTTGCCGATGTTGCTGGCATCCTTGGGGATGTCGTACTCCATACGGCGGTAGTTTCTGTAACCACGGCCTGGGGTGTTGTTCACCATGTCATCTTCGAGAAATTTGTCCTGTTCTGCGGCAAGCCTGTCTGCGGTGTGCCAGTAGTTCTGGTTGTATGCACGGTCAAGGAACTTCTTTGCCTTGCCACTGGAAATGTCGCTCACGTTCTTGGCATATTCCTGACACATCGTGAACATGTCGTGGCGATAGTCTGGGTGTGTGTCGAAGTTGTCGCCAGCACTGCGATAAGCGTATTCAGAAGATTTTAGAGTACCCATAAAGAATCCTTTTGTGACTTCTCATTTAGTTTATATATTCGTTAAACCTTGCCAAAAACGCAAATATGGATTATATTTGCTTTTATGAGAACTTCCGAAGAATACAACTTTCCAGACCTTCTGAATGACATCAGCGGGTATCACCTCGAACGGTGGAACAAGAAGACCACCGCATCTGGTTTTGAACGCTATGCGTCCGTTGACGAGTGGAAGAACATGGCTTTAATGGAAGTAATTAGCGTGAAGTCCGAGAAAAAGCTGCATGACCTCACCATAGGAATCATAATCAATGTGCTGGATAGGGGGACTGTTCAGCTATGCCTTACCTTCAAAAGTGAATATAGCAAGGGCAGACACACGTTCAAGGGTGACAAATCCATGTATAGGTTCAGGATGGACACTCTTTTCTCCCGATTGAAGTGTAAGCAGTGGGTGAGGTTTGGTCTTGTCGAAGATGGTAGGTGTTGGCTTAGTGTTCCGCCATCACATGCAACCGAGGTTCCTGACCTGCTGTGGGAGATATACAAGAACATTCTGCTATATCCTTGTGACAAGGCGTATGAGGATGTCGGAAAGAAGCCCGAACCGTCGGCCACTTCGCTGCCTGACCTGTCCTTCTCCGAGCTGGACGGGGTATAAACTATTGATGATTGAATCAGTGGTTTAGCTCGATGGCGTTGTGCGATGAAATTACAATAGAAACCCCCTTTATTATCTTTGGCCGTAACTATACAGGTCAGTTTGTTTCTCGCATATATGTTTCGGATTCTATTACCAGTCTGGAACTCGTCGATACGAACGGGTTGTTTAACTTGACACCTGATAACTTGGGCATTTACAACCTGTCGTTGTACAGGTGTGCCCTCATCAATGTTCAAGCATGTGACTGCCCACCAAAAAACGAACTAAAACTCCGTGTTAACGGTACGGATGAATGTACATTCCAGATATACACGGTAATTCCTGGCCATGTCAAAAATGCGGCGACGGAAGCGAATACATTTGGAAAGCAGCTCGTGCTTGATTTCAATATGCTTCCCGTCCTTGACGCTAATGGCAAGACATCATGCGAAAAGGGGTTTGACCCGTCATCTGTAAACCTGTCTGATTTGCTCGCATATTTCCATGTGCTCTTCGAAAACGAGGGTGAAAAGTCCGTTGCGGAACACGCTTCGTTCGAGACTCGTTTCTGCCAGATGTTCTATCAGAGCATCAAGATACCTTCCCGATACAAAATCAAGGATATGTTCAGCCCAGGTGATGTGCTGACACTTAAATACAAGGTTGGTGTCGATGAGTACGGAAACGACATCTACTATGTCATGGACAAGTCAGCCATTTACAAAGATGGAACAAAGATAACTGGCCCGATTAAGGTTAAGTATGTCCAGAACGACAATACGCTTACCCTCGAAATGCCTGTCGATAAGGATGCTACTGATGACAGGAAGTTTACGACCAAGGTCATACCGAATGGTTCTTACTACGATTATATCGAAGTGGGAAAGTCTATGGTAAGCGGAACCTTCGACACGTTGTCCCACATCTATATCATGAGCAAGGGCAACATCAAGGGGAAGGCGAAATTCTATGTGGATGGTGTGCTTGTCGGTACGTTCGGAAAGGATGTTGTCGGCAACGTGAGGGTTGATGGTGTTGATTACAAAGTCTGGAAAGTTGACTTTGATTCAACCGTGCGGTTGACACTTGAATCGGTAATAGGCTTGAAGTCTCCTAACGGGGAACAGTTTACGACATTGCTTATGGATGGAAGTGTCGTAATCGGACAGAACATTGAAGAAATCGGCCTGTTGAAGTTCCCGATTGACCAGTGCCATAACGACTTTATCGTAGAAGGTTCAAGTACCTCCTGTACAGAGTTGCAACTATACGATGGTGTCAGCACGGCCAATGTGCCTGTGTATGAACTTGACTTGGATAACAACCAAATCAAGATAAATCTGATGCAGGGGATGTTCCCTGTGGACGAGCGTGGGCGTGAGGTATGCGGAAAGAGTAACATCGTTATCAGCGGAAAGGGCTGTGGTGAAGACCAACCAGCATACCGTGTTGATTTCCCTGTCATACGTTATGTGTATGACGGTTCTAAGAATGATGGAAAGTATACGAGTGGTGCGAACTGCATCTATACATCCCCAATCGAATTGAACACTGATGACTACCAAGGTGATTCAAATACGCCATCCAAGAGCTACGGAAAGGATATGTATGTCAAGCTGCGTGACCCGCAGTCATGCTGTGCGATGAGATATCTTTCAGTCAAGGTGAAATACAACGAGTATCTCCAATACAAGCACGGTGAGCTGACTCTTAACGGAATTAAGTTGCAGGAAAACGACTTGGTATGGCTTACATCGCAGTTCATCAAGGAATCCGAAGATGGAAAATCCGTAAACGAAAACGGATTATGGATTGTGAAGAAGGGTGACTGGGAGTATTACGGCGATGTTACCGAAGATACGTTTATTGACCTTGGCGCTCGTGTAACAGAGACTGTGTCTGCTACAATAGATGCCAATGTAGGAAGAAGGTATGGCAACTACTGGATTGGAACAGTCAATCTGAGAAGTGGTATGATTGTCAACCTGCAGAATCAGGCTGACGGGCAGAACGGTCTGTATCGCATCATGTGTGGCGAATGGAAGTATCTGGGTGAAGCTGGCCCGTATAGCGGCAATAGCGTCGATATGTCCAATGATATCGTCACCTACAACGACATTGATTTCTGCAAGTGCGGAGTTTACCACATCTGGTATTACTACCTCAATGGCTCTTGCGTTCTGAATACGGCGACAAGGACAGTGAAGGTTGTAGGTAAGTGCGGTGAAAAGGACGGAACCCTTGTTCCTGGCAAACGAATCCGCATAACTGACTATCAGGTGAAGACCGAAGTTGACAAGGGCTTGATGCCAGGTAGCAGCGGCGACCCGCTGATAGATGAGTGCGTTAAAAATGTTGAGTCCTTTGACAAGCAATACAGATTTGACTTAGAAGATGTTGTTCAGCAAGAAAGCTGCATGCAAGACGCTATCTACCCGAACTGTAATGAGGGTGCGCTTTGTGACCACGAGTACGCCGCATTCTCCAAGGGGGAAGATGGCAAGTACAGCAGCGCTGATGGCACTGGATTCAGTATGGTGTTCTGGCAGGCAACAATGGACGATGACCGTGTTGATTACTGGACTATGTATGCTCTTGTTGCCCGCACATCTAAGAACCCGAAAGAATATGTTGCATACCGCATACAGCAAGTTGGTGCGGCAACAGTTGAAATGGTCGATGTGACCGACTGGTTCGAACTTTTGCCCGTGTCCTACGATGACGGTGAGAACACTTATTTCAGGGCGGTTCCAATAACTGGCGCTAACATTGCGGCTGATACGATTACATTCGATTTGCCTGTAAACGATTATGTTGACGATGTTCAGGTAGGCGACGTGCTGAATGTGTCGAACGGAAATGTGATGGAAGACAAGATGCGGGCCAAAGTAACCCGTATTGAAAATGGTGTTGCAACCGCTGACATTACCCTACATGCTGGATTTAACAAAGATGACTACTATGTGGAGATTTATCGCCACAAGATGGTCGGGTATGGCATTGAAATCAGTGACCCATCATGGGTATTTAGCGGAAGTGCCGACTATCCGTTGAAGTATAAATCCACCTTTGAAGGTAAGGATTATTATGAATTGGTTGTTCCTGTAAGTAGCCCTCTCACGGTTGGCCCTACCTATTATGCCTATTCAACTAAGGGGCAAATACGCCCGATACCGTTTACTATAACGGTTGATAAAGAGGATGAAAAGTCTATAACGTATGAGGCTTGCCTGAGTCGTGAAGTACCTACCTATGATGTGGTCACCCGACATATAGAGGATGGGGAATTGGTTGAAACGGTCGAGAAGAAACGCTATCCTATCCGTGTTGCTGTTGGCAATGCTCTCACATGGAGAACAATCGACGAGAGCTGGACTATCAAATCGAACACGACAAAAGTTAAGATACCGAAATCTTATGATTTCAGGTTCTACAATACACCGATATCAGTTCAGGAATTTGTCGATTTGTACAATGCGACGAAACCGCAGTGTGTCTACCCTGTCGATGGTGTGCTTATCCTTGCGGACGATGATGACGACCCTGATAAAAAGGAATATTGGATTAAGGACCTTGGCGACATGGATGGCTACCCGTCCGTAATCTTGCTAGACTCAATCTCCTATGGCCCTGTTGTAGACGATGAGCCAGACCCCGCAGGTAGCTCGACTAAGTATGTTGCGATAGCGGCAGACGGCTATCTAAATCCTGGCTATGAGGATTGATTGCAAAATATATTTTACATTCACATTTTAGAATCCCCCTTGACAAGGGGGATTTAATAATCTATATTCTGGTAGTCTGAGGTAAACAGCCTCCGACCAAACATTAAAACAAGGAAATTAAATGTACAAATCCTACAATAACGGCAACTTCGGCTATAAGCGCAAGGATGCCCGTGATTTTAACGAAACGAAGACTTTCGACCGTAATGCCACCATCCGATTGAAGAAGGATGATGGTTCAATCGAACAGATGACCTATGGTCAGGCGGAAAAGCTGGCACAAGACCAAGGATTGGATGTCGTTGTCGTAAACGAAAAGGCTGCCGTATTCAAGCTTGGCGACCAAAAGAAGGAAGAGTACCTGAAAAAGAAGGCCCAGAAGGAACAGGACAAGAAGAACCGTGAAAACGCTCGCCGTTCAGAAGAAAAGACCATCACCTTTGGTCCGAACATTGGCGAAAACGATTTCAAGACGAAGATGAACAAGGCTGCAGAATTCATTGAAGCAGGTCATCCTGTCAAGATTGCGGTACAGTTCCATGGCCGTGAAATTTCCCACAAGGATACTGCGATGGCTACCTTGAAGCCGATGATTGTTGAAAGCATGACTGCGGCTAACGCTGTGTGTACAAAGGAATTGCCGATTACCGACAAGAACAACGCCCGTGACTGGATGTTCTTCTATGTGAAAGGTAAGGGTCAGGCTAAGGAAGCAGTATGAGCATAAAGGGCATCTTTCGCTCTACCAAGGCTAAGGCACAAGCCCTCATGCTCGGGTTGAAAATACTGAGCTTGGGCTTTGCCATTGGCATGGCTTTCTCGACTGCTGTTCATAAATTTATGGAGGATGCTGAGAAATGATTAGACGAAAAGATGATTTTGTTTGTACGCACGACCTGCTTGACATCTGGGAATGGATTGAGCGGACAGTTATATCTGAATTTGACCGCAAGGGTATAGACCCTGATGACTATGGGGAAATTACCTTGTCGTTTTCAGTGAATGTAAAACAGAAAAAGAAGCCGAGGAAATAATGGAAGCTCACGTCTATGTTCGGAATGGTTCTCCGTGGATTTGTGCGGTGTGTCCCAAATGCGGTCACGCTGTCTATCAATCTGAAAAATACTGCAAGGAATGCGGTACGAAGATTGAATTCAATGATTTCACCACAGTAAGTCACACTCGTGGGCTTCATCTTAGGAACAGTGAATGGGTAAGATACATTCCTAACAAAATGGAGAATCTAAAGAATTTCTTGTATGAATTGAAAAAGCTTGAACAGGCTCATCACATTGAGGAAACCAGCATGGTGAAAATAATGCGTGATGCGTACTACAAAACATGTGCTGACGAATTGATGCGAGGTATCGACAATGAAGTCCGTTGAATGCCCACCAAGACCGAAGATGGAAATTGTCATCGACAATGGAATTTTTGACCCAATCGTACGGCTATTGGTAAAGCTTGGCCTGTGCCATCAAAAGGAACGGTTTCAAGCCGAACATCCAAATGCCAATGTAAGATACCAATGGGAATGCTACAAATAAGAAGAAAGCTCCGTTTGAACGGAGCTTTTTTCGTCACCAACCACCAAGAAGTTTCTCGCAAGGTTGATAGGACGGGGACTCGGTAACATTGTCCACGCATTCTGGAACTTCGGGAGGTCTGAACAGGACATCCTTTTTGAGCTCGTCCACTGTTGCGTTGACAGCGAACGGGTATTCCGCTTGTGTTGTCGGCTTTGCCGCATCCGCACCCGATTCCATTTCTCCCTTCTCGTAGGTTGTCTTTCCGAGGAGGTTGTTGATGAAGTTCTCCTGTTCGGGCTTCATCAAAACGTCGTCCGATACCTTCTGTCCAGAATCCACTGCCGTATCCACGAAAACCTTCCACCAATACTTTCTTTGCTTGTACTCGTATTCAGGCTGCTCGTCGGAAATCTTGGTCACCTGATACAAGATGTTGTTGAACTCGAACTTGAGCATATCGCCAGCCTTGGGGAAAATCTGCTGTGCGGTATAACCATAGTAACGGAAGTCTTCATAGCCACGCTGATACCAGATTGGGTTGTGCTCTGTCGGGGCGCATGCGGGCTTGATGCCGTGTTCCCTAAGAGACTGGTAATTGCATTCTAGGAAGTAGGTCATCAGGAATTGAAGTTCCATCTTGCCGTCGAACTGGATTCCGTACCTGTCGTAAAGTTCCTTCTGCGGCTGGAACCCGATTAGAACTTGGAAGTCGAACTCCCTGTCAACCGTACGCAAGTTGTCCTCGTGGAACAATGAGTTGCTGTCCACGTCCATCGTCACGGTGTAATACTTTACGAATACGCCCTGACGCTTTACAAAGTCCGCTGACATCCTGTCATAGCGCTCTTGGTCAAGGAATGCGTTGTGCCTGCGGTAGTGGAACCTCACCCCGAGGTTCCTGTCACGGGACATGACTGGGTTGTTAATCTGGGCCTTTTCAGACCGTTCGACATAGGCTCCAATCCTGTCGTTCCACAGATGTTCGGAAACGTTTGTGAGAACCGAGAAGTTCTTTCGCTCCTCGTTCATAGCTCGGCAGTTACCCCTTACGGGTATGATGAATCCGTTTACCTTCATGCAAATAGTTTATAAACTATGTGTATGGAAACGAAACTGTTTTTTGAATCTATCGGAAAGCTCGGCCTTTCCGAGGCCCAGTTGGAAGCCATCAAGCGCCTGCACAAGGCGTGTTTTGAGGGCTTTGAACGAAACCTGATGTTGCCGATGGCTGATAACCATAACATTCATGATGCTATTCAGACGCCGATGGCTACGAACAGTTCCCACTCGAACGAAGTAGGCGCTCAACAGCACCCGATGACCCTTTCAACAAACCCGAATGCAAACCGAGACCCTAAGAAGGAAATGAAGGAATGCTTCCCTGGCAAGATTGTATGGAAGAGGGAAAAGATTAAGACTGACCCGAAAATTCAGGAAATGATAAAGACCGCACAGGGTCACATCAAGCAGAATTACCCAGTCCTTAATTATAACGCAAGCGCACAGCCGATGGCATGTGGATTCGCTGCTCCTAACAGGATGAACTACTCTCCGTACAAGCAGGGTTGTGCCGTTGGTTGCTACGATGGTGGTGGCGGCGGAGCTGATGCTGGTGGTCCGACGGTATAGTATGTACAACGTAACTGTTAAAAAGAACCGCCCGATAGAATATCTCGTTATTCACTACACTGCGGGCACGAGTTCCAAGGGTGGAACCGCAAAGCGTGTTGCAACTTCTTTTGGAAAGCAGTCCAAAAAGGCAAGCGCTGACTTTATTGTAGACCAAGATGAGGTTGTTCAGTTCAATCCAGACATCAGGAACCAGTATTGCTGGGCGGTTGGTGATAAGATTTACAATAAATTTTCCACATCGCTTGGTGGAACGTTGTACAAGACCGCTCGTAATGCAAACTGTATCTCGATTGAGATGTGTTCCGACAAGAAGAATACCAAGTCGCTCAAAGTAACCGATACTGACTGGAGTATTTCGGACAAGGTTATCGAACGTACCGCATTGCTTGCAAAGAAGCTTATGAAGGAATACGATATTCCTCTCGACCACGTAATCATGCACCATTGCATTAGCGGAAAGCAATGCCCGCAACCGTGGACGAGGGACGAGGAATCTCTATCCAACTGGTATGACTTCCTGAAAATCATCGGGCCTGAAAAGCGTAAGAGAAATCCTTTGTATTCAGGAACGACAACGGCAAATCTAAATTGTCGTGAAGCTCCCATTGTAGGAAATGTTGTCACGAAATATGAGAAGGGAACCCAGATAAATATCTATGCTGAAAGGCGTGGATGGGGCCGAACCACTGACGGATGGGTTTCACTCAATTATGTTGAACGGATATGAAGAAAGCGGGTGTTGAACCCGCCTTTTTCATACCTTGCCCGTTATCAATAGAATTGTTATGACGACGATTGCGAAAGTTATCAGAGGATAAATCATGTAGTTTCGACAGACGACGTTCCGTCGCCGTTGTCCTTGTCAACGGACTTCCAGTCCTTCTCGACGAACTCAGGGGCGTCGTCATCCTCTGGGAAGGTTGCGTCGTGAAGTTCTTCGATGACCGATTCCATTGCCGCTGGCAAGCTCAACTTTCTGATTTCTGATTCGAACATTTGCTTCTTCAATGACATATTGTCCTCCTAGATTGCCCCGAGACGCTTTGCCTCGTCGATGTCTCTCTTGTTCATAATGTAGTAGCCGTTACGGTTCTCTTCCGTGTTGTTCTTCAATGCGCCGAACCTGTACCGATAAGCGTCGATGTCATGAGGCGCTGCTGTTCCAGTAACTTCAAGGTCGTGCATCGGGACGAACTGTTCTGCAAACTGGTTCATGTCGGCTTCGTTCTTGAAACGGATTACGTCCACCTTGCTGTCGTTGTTCCTATCCTTGATGAACATTAGTCTGGATTCGCTAAGCTCGTCGTATTCCTTCTTGTTCTTCATGAGGTCGTCAGCGTGGCGAGCCTTCATGCTGGAATCGTTTGTCGTTGTCACGTTGTATTTGCCGCCTGACATACGATTGATTTCGTTCATCTTGTTGGTGAACGACGTTCCGTGCATGTTCGCACCCCACTGGGCCTTCGGAATGCTTACGTACTGCCAGATGTGAATCATCTCGTGGAGCAGGACTTCCTCAGCCTCGGTTTCTGTGATGTCGTTGAAATAGCTTGACAGGCGGATTTTGAGTTTGCCAACGTAGTTGTCGCCAACCTGTATGGTTCCCGCTGACGGCATGTTGCTGACGACACAGGATGCGTCGCCGACAGCGTTTTGCGTTCCAGACATCTCGAACTGGATGTCCTTCGGGAGCTTGCCACCGAAGAAACGGGAATTGAACTCGTTGTACTTCCGTTTGGCCCACTCGCTGGTTATCCTAAGGTTTGTGTCGAGCTTGTCGATGCGTTCAAAAAGAGAATTCATTTTACGACCTCTATCTTCATACAGTTTATAAACTCTATTTGTTAAAGGGGGCCGCTATGCAAGCAATAATGCAAAACAAACAAGTAATAGACCAGAACGCACCTCAGTTGCTGATTAACTACGATGTTGCCGAAATGATACAGCGGGCGGTCAATGTCCTGAAACGTTTCGGCAAGAATGTCAACGAAGTTGAGCTGTTGGGCAAGAAGATGCACGGAATATGCTATCAGGATTCAGTCGTCACTATCCTGTCAGACAGGATGAAACGGCATTTTGCAGTGTATCGCAACCGTACTGGTACGCTCGTCGCAACCATTATGGACGGGATTGTGAACTCCTACCATTGGGAGATAATGTTCATCGACACACATTTGAAACATTTGCTGGAACAGAGGAATGATAAACTGTAGATGAATTTGACTGGATTCAAATATGAATAATTACAAGATTTTCATGGAATCTATCTCCAAGCTTGACCTTACAAAGCCGCAATTGGAAGCTCTCAGCAATTTGTACAAGATTAGTGCAAACCGCCCGAAGATTAACGGCGAGAACATGGGAGATGTTATCAACGAGGTTAATGAACGGATGGACGCTTATGCGAACTACATTAGTTCTATGCCTCACAGCAAAGAAGAGTTCTTTGACAAGGTGAATAAGAAGTGGCATGAGCTTAGGGATAGATACCATTTGAGAGTACCTGAGGACAACTGGTTCAATGTTGACCTGCACTCCCTGACTTGGATTCCTAGAATTAAGCACTTGGACGAAGATAGCGTGTACAGCGATGAGGAAAAACGCTATGACGCCGATGCACAGGCCAAGGCTTGGCTCAACATGATGTTTGACCGTAGACAGAAGGACAGGTCGGATTTCAGAAGGTATCTCCAATGGGAACGTGATTGCCTACGGATGAAGTACCCGTCTCGTGGTGCGGGTATTTCCGCATACAAGAATGACCCTGAAATCAACGAAGCCCTTAATCACGGTGGAACTGCCGAGCTTGTAGGAAAGTATTGCTTGGAAAAGGCTCTCATGCACCCGTTCATGGCAGGACTGGAACAGGCTGACAATCCAGAGACTAAACGGAAATATGCAGACCTGTCTAACAGGATGGCATACATAGAAGATGTCAAGTTCAACGGAAAAATTCCTTCCATGTATCTTGATGGCCCAGACGAGATATGGTTCGGATGGCACAGGATTCCAGGTGGAAAGAGGGCGTTCACCAAGAAACGCTTTGGCCGAGATTCTGACATGTTCTCGAAGATACCTCCCCGTCGTTAAACGAACACCATTGACAAAACGGCCTTCATATCCTATCTTTGAGGTATGAAGGCCTTTATTTTTTCGGATTTTCATTATGACTATTACAGGAAGGAGATGTCGATGGACACGTTTGTGTCCAAGTTCCTCCCTGCTGACATGCTGATTATTCCAGGCGATATTGCAAGCAAGTTTAATGCTGCCAAGGAAATTCTAAAACGGCTATGCGACATGTACAGTCATGTCGTTTTTTGTCTTGGAAACCACGACATGACAACCCATGTCGATTACGGCAAGTTTAAGACAACCGAAGAAAAGATTGAATGTTTCCACCAACTGGCTGACTCCATCGGCAACCTCCACTTGCTGGACGGCAATGCGGAAACCATCTGCGGTGTGACCATTGGCGGATGTACTGGCATCTGGGACTATACCTACCTTAGATACCTCGATACGCCCCATACCCAGCAGGAAGTTGACAGCAACTGGGTTGCGAACACGTATGACGGAAAGTTCTGGAACTACATGAACAACGACATCACCCGTATCAGGGAGAGGTTGAACCAGCAGTGCAGGTCCGTCCTCGCATTGAAGCCTGACGTGATGGTTACTCACTATGCCCCGATAAATTTCCGCCTGCCAGACGAGCATGCCAAGTTCAACTCGGTATATTACTATTTCTCGCCTGAGTATATCAAAATGTTGAAACCACATTCCATCTGGTGTGCGGGCCATACACATACCGCATACCATGTTGGAAACCTCTATATCAACCCGTTGGGATATCCAGATGAGAAACCCTACGAGTTCAATTCTTTAAACAAAGAAGATTTTGTTATAGATTTGCCTCACAATAATTTATTTTAGTAATCGAATCAAGGAGACTCAAATGCAAGAAGTGAACAATGCTACCGACAGCGTGAGAAATCACAATGTAGGCAACTCTGACTACGCAAAACATAAAATACAGCCGTGGGATGTATGGATTGAGTTCCAGCTGAACCCGTTCGATGCAGACCTTGCCAAGAGGACGCTCCGCACCAAGGCGGAAGGCGGCATGACCCAGAACGAAGCAAGGAAGCTCGACTACGAGAAAATCGTACATATCGCTTCCGAGCGCATCCGCCAGATTAAGACAGGCGTTACATGGCCTGTATCTGCCATTGCTTGTCCGACGGGAGCAAGGGTCGATGATATTGTAAACGAATACAATCTTTGTGCGAGAGATGCGATGATTCTTGACAGCATCCTCATGAAGGAACCTACGGATGCTGGTCGCATCAGGCAGTATGAAGATGTTATTCGCTTTGCGGAGGAACGCATCGAAGACCTGAAACCGCTGATTGCAGAGGAAAAAAGACAGGCAAAGGACAAAAAAGTACCCGATAAGCGTGATTTTATCATCGAAAATGCCGCTAAAACCATAAATGACTGTCTCAAAAAAATTTCGGCGGAACAGTCAACATATAAACAAATAACAAAGTCGATGGAATCGCTGTTGAATGAAATCGCTTCCAAAGACCAGTTAGACTTGTTTAACCATTAACCTGAGAGGGAGACATCATGAGTGTTTACGAAGATATGAATGTCATCAACCTGTCCATTCTGGATGAGGCTGCCCTTTCAGAGTTCTTTACGAACAACGTAAACAAGCACTTCTGGTTCCAGCGTACTGACATCGGTCTTGAATTGAAGTATAATACGGTATTGGAACAAACAGGGCATCTGTGGTGGAAGAAAGTTAGACGAGCCGCAAAGTTGGCTAACTTCACACCGCCAGAAGGGGATGACTACAACGTGTGTTCCGATATCGCCAAAAATTTTGGACATCTTATCGAAGAACACTTGCCAAGCGGTTACGAAATTACTATAATGGCAACGTTGAAGTTCATCCGAATCGATTGCCCCTACAAGGGAACATATCGACAACCAGTCTACGATTACAACGTAGTGAACGTGGTGGACAGAAACAGTAACCGACAGCTATCGATGGAAGAAATCATTGATATCTGCGGCAAGACCAAGCTAAGGGCGCCCGATTTCGAAGTCGGAGAATACATGTTCCTAAGTCTTGGCGAGATGTTCAAATCCTTTGAGTCGTTCAAAAAGTACGTTCGAGAATGCGATAAAGACCATTACGAACTAATAGCTTTCAGGGCGACACAAGAAATTCGATAAAAATTTTAAAAAAATATCGAATTACCCCTTGACAAAGATTTTGAATATTTCTATAATTGACGACGTAAAGGAACAGTCAAGGTTTCAAACCTACTTTCCTGCGTCAGATTGGACCGTGAGTCCTTTCAGAAGATTGACATTTCGGCTTTGCAAAAGTTGCTAGGTTGATAACCTTACTCACACATGATAGTCTTGGCAATGGACTGTGTTTGGTGATTTAAACAATCATGACGTTAAGAACGGTGTACCCGTAGGTGAGGGAACCGTCAGCTTCAATGTTGAAGACGCCTTGTTCGATACAGGTCGGAAGGCATCGTTCTTGCGTTTTCTTTTTTAGGCTCCTTCATATGGAGGGGCCTAAATAGGGAAACGCTCACGTTTCCTAGCGGCTAATAACCGCTATACCGTACAACGGTGGTGCTGGAAGCACCTTAAAAACTTGCGGGGTGTAGCTCAGTCTGGTAGAGCGCCTGCTTTGGGAGCAGGATGTCGTCAGTTCGAATCTGGCTACCCCGACTATCGTTCGAGTGGAGATGATACAAGTAAGCCCGTCCAAGGTATATCCTTTTGGGGCTAGTGCAGTAGCATAAGTTGCGGGATAGAGGCTGGGAAGGCTGTATGGATGGCCCAGTAATGCGCTACACGGATGATTCATGATTATAAACTATGTGTGTAATCACAACTATGGAGTAATCATGGATTATCGTCAAAAACAGATATATACGGCTTTTATGGAAAGCGTATGTAAGGAATTCAAATGTATGCCAGCTCTGCCAGCTCTGAAAGAGGGCTTTAAGGCATTGTGTGAAGCGGAAGGCTCTGATGGGATGATGGCTGAACCTCAGAAATATCATGAGGGCGATGGCTTGTATTTTGCATCTAATAACTTTTTGTCAAGAAAGCCACGGGAAGAATTGGATGTAAATGAAATTATGAATCACCTTGATACATGGTATAGGGAACCGTTCCGCCCAGATGAATTCGAAAAGCGCATTGAATATTTTAAACGCACTCCAAACCATGAAGTTATCGTAGATGAGCCGAATATGATTGTCAGCTTGTCTTCAAGTAGTAAACCAAATGGATATGGAGACTATCACTATAATATTAGTGCATTGAAGGTTGCTCCTGTTGATGTTGACCAAGAAGCTGCCAGTGAGTTTAATAAATACCTTGGCTTAGGTAAAGATAGGGATACTGGTATGAATCCGAAGACCCCGCAGTTCTTCAAGGATATTACTCGTGACCCGACGTTAGGCCTTTAAAAAGTGGTTTTGTCAGTTTGGCGGCTCCTATGTGGTTAACCATGGGATGCCGAGACCATACCTAAAACAAACTGAATATTATGGTACAGGGTTGAATGGCTGGTCTGTTGCCTCCATACGGGGTTATCACTCGTTAATTATGGTAGGTTCGTGAGCTTTGAGTAAAGCTCTCTGCGACCAATCCTGTCGCACCCATGACAACATGTGAAAGGGGTGGTGCCCATGGATATTTTTGACATGTAGCTCAGTTGGTAGAGTAGCGGACTGTTAATCCGTTCGTCACTGGTTCGAGTCCAGTCATGTCAGCTAAATTTAAAAGGATGTTGACATAGGTTATGGCATAGTTCCCAGGTGGTAGTTAGCTACCGCATATACATCCGCTGAAACGAAATTTGTAGGCCAGTACGGAGTGCGCAGGAAGTCTGGTCGGGACGGTAGGGACAGTAAAGCAAAACGACGCCCCAAGTTTAGATTGGAACTCTGGGTAGCTCCCAGAAACATCCGCAGGTGAAAAGCGGCCCCTAATAGGTTGTGATAATCGTGATGGTAGCTCCATCGTGGGAACCCAACCGAAAAGGGCGGCCTATTAGCCTGAGCATTTAAAAACGGGGCTTCGCAGGTGTTTAGCATTTACTCTGCGGAGAAGATGAAGGTACTGGCGTCCAATGCTTGTATAAGTCAGTTAGACCATGCATCAGTGAAGTTTTTTATCCATTTGTGCGGATATTGACCGTTCTTCACAGTTTTTCAATGTAGTTTAGTTGGTAAAACGGGCGAAAGTTGATTTCTGTCTTGCCAGTTAAAAGCACTAATCCGTCTGCTATAGAAATGACGGAGAGACCTTCTGACAGTTAATACGGGAAAGTCCCAAACCAGGGTTAAGCTGTCATTTTTGCCTGGGTAGCTCAGTTGGTAGAGCAGTTGCTTTGTAAGCATCGGGTCGGGAGTTCGAGCCTCTCCGCAGGCGCTAATTTATTTTTATTCACGTTTAGCTTAACTGGAAGAGTAGCCTGTCTGCAGCGGGAAACAAAGGTTCGATTCCTTTAACGTGAGCTATTTATTGCCGATTCGCCAAGCTGGTAAGGCACAGGACTCTGACTCCTGTATTCGGGCGTTCGAACCGCTCATCGGCAACTATGAAGAAATTTGCGGGGTGGAGCAGTTGGTAGCTTGTTGGGCTCATAACCCAAAGGTCGCAGCGTTCGAGTCCTGCCCCCGCTACTAAGCAGAGGTAGCTCAGATGGTAGAGCACCATACAGCAACTCGGATATGCAAAGGTATGTCTAGGAGAGCTGTATGTAGTTATGCACAGGTTCGAGCCCTGTCCACTGCCCTAAAACATTTCGATTGTCCAAGGGTCGTCATGACGGCATTTGGGAACTATCAAGTTATCAAGTGGAAGGTTAAATTCCTTCACGATTCTTGGACAATCATTTTTGCCGCTGTAGCTCAGTTTGGTAGAGCGTTGGTCTGAAGAACCAAGCGTCAGAGGTTCGACTCCTCTCGGCGGCACTAAACAATAGGTGAAATAAAGTAGGTGCCCACCGTGTGGGATTTTGGTGGTTCTAAACCACCCACCTATTGTTTTTTATCCGCAGCTATAGCAATTGGTTAGATAGCCACTCTGATAAGGTGGAGGTTCCTGGTTCGAGTCCAGGGTTGCGGACTACATTTTTGGCGCTATCGAATAACTGGCCTAGTTCATCGCCCTTTCAAGGCGGCAATACGGGTTCGAGTCCCGTTGGCGCTACTACATTCCGACGTAGCTCAGCTGGTAGAGCAGGGCTTTCGTAAAGCTCAGGTCGTAAGTTCGAGTCTTACTGTCGGAGTTAGAAAACATCTGGCTAAATGTCCGTCATTGAGGGCCAGACCCGTTTCGTTCGGATATCGATGGACGGGAGGCGTGATGAAGCCTGCTATTAAATGGTAACGATAACCATCTTCGGTCTATGCTAGGGCTAGTAGGTGAGCCCGTTCGCAACATAGATGACAAACCGATGGCCTCGGTGACAAGCGGAAAGGATGCCGTAACCCCCGCAGCTCCTCGAATTCATCAAACTTTCGGAATCTAGCTCAGTCTGGTAGAGCGCTTGCTTCGGGAGCAAGAGGTCGTAGGTTCAAATCCTGCCATTCCGACTAAAACACAAATGAGTAGAACCCGTGTTGCATCGTTCTTGTTCATGCTAGCAGATCGAGATCGGAAGAGCGGTTCAGCAGGAATGCCGAGACCGATCTC